>Ga0307990_1000260_pt1 | contig 50687 bp, 49 predicted proteins | sample EllFjometagen129_FD_203168 | JGI IMG/M metagenome (GOLD analysis project Ga0307990, IMG submission 203168) | Marine microbial communities from Ellis Fjord, Antarctic Ocean - #129 | ecosystem: Environmental > Aquatic > Marine > Unclassified | place: Southern Ocean | collected 2014-10-08
GGAGGACAAAAAATAAAACAAACATAACTGTTGTAGCCGGCCTTTTTACAAAAAACTCAATCATGAATTAGCTCCATTTTCTTTATTAATGACCCTAAGCTTATCTCCATCCTTAAGTATCGATTGACCTTCAATTATAACTATATCTCCAGAAAACAATCCTTCTATGATAACCACATCACCAAAAACCCTCTGTCCTATAGCTATTTTCGTTTTGTACGCTTTTCCTTCAACAACTTTCCACACGCTTCTTTTATCTCCCTCAATTTCAATAATATCTTCATCTAGAAATAATACGTCTTTAATTGTTTTTTTGTGAACATGGGCAATCTTTTTCTCTTTTTGACTAAAACTTTTATAATCAAAAATGCTCTCTATTCGAAACAACCCACTGCCTGTATCTCTGCCTCCTGAAACAAATGATATCTTCCCAAATCGCCTTAAATCATTTTCTTGATAATACAAAATTTGGCCTAAAGAAAGTTCACTTTTAATCCCTTTTGTCACATAGCTTTCGAAAAGACCATCTCCCACAGGAAGAATTGTTATCTTGAAAAAAACATCAATATCGCCTTCTACAATTTCACGAACAACAACTGGCTTTCCATTCTTTTTATATTCATTAACTACATTTACAACCTCTTGATTGAGGTTTTGTATAATTTGATACCGCACTTTTAAAATATAGATCACTAAGATAAAAATGCAAACCAAGAATATGCTAGCTCTTAACACATTTTCTTTTTTCATTGCATTGCCTCCATAGTCGATAATTTCTCAATTCTTGCAACAGTGCTATTAATATTAAAAAGGGTAACTTCTTTATTAAGCTTTACTCTTGTCAATAGAAGTTCGGCATCATTAACCTCTGTTAAAGTAACCTTTCCAGCTTTTAATAAATCCTGATGCATTAAAAAGGACTCCTGAGCATATTGTATTGATTCTTCATCTGCTAGCAATGTTTGTTTGTGCTCACGACATTCTTCAATGGCTATAGATAATACCAATCTCAAATCTTCTTGAATTTTCTTATATACTAACTCAGCATTCTTTTTATCAAATTTTGCTTGTTTTAGTTGTTGGTGTTTTTCTCCTCCATTAAAAATTGGGAAACTAATTGCAACGCCGGCAACTCCATAATCATTAAAGTTATCCCGACCAATATGCGCCTGCTTAGATACTCCAACATTTGTCCAAGAAGCATATAGAGAGATCAAAGGTCTAAATTCAGCCTTTTTAATTCTAATAACATGTTCTGTTAAATAAATACTTTCTTGCAATGCTTTTAATATTGGACTATTTTTTTCAAAAGCTTTTATGTAAAACATTCTATCTTCTTCCGCATAACGATCTTCAATTCTATCAATTAACTTTATTTCTACACCCTCTTCTTCTCCAATTATATTTTTCAATATTTTTATAGCAGAAATTCTGGCCGCACGAGCATTGCTAACCATAGGCTTACGCGCTGAAATATCTGCTGAAATTTTAATATTATCTTTTTTTGAAATGCGGCCATCGATAGAGTTCTGCTCAAGAATATCTTTATTTCTTAATGAATTATTTAAAGATTCTTGTAAAATTATTAAAGATTTTTCTGCTAATAAAGCCGCAAAATAGCTTACCTTGGCATTAAAAATTACATCTAACTCTTGAGCTTCTTTATTCAACTGACTAATAGTTGATTCTTTCTGAGCCGCTTTTATTGCGTTTGAAACACGTCCAAAAGAATAAAGCAGTTGCGACATGTTGATATTGCCCTCTACTTCATAAGTTCCCATAAGTAAAAGAGGATTATTAGGATACTTGAAATTATTGCACCACGTTGCAGTGCTATTTAAATGGGGATATAACGCCGATTTGGATTCTTGATATTTTGATTCGCTAATTCTTATTTTATTTTTATTTATTTGATAATCTTCACTAGCACTTAAAGCCATATTAATTATTTTTGTTAAGTCTAAATCGATTCGTTCTTGAGAAAAAGCTCTATCTAGAAAAGACGTAAACATGGATATTATTACCAACATTAACGCGATCTTTTTCATCATTTTCTTAATCATAATTTCCTTCCTACTAATTTGCTATATCAAATTATTCGATTATTCGAAGTCAATAAACAAATTTTTTTTAGTTTTCGAATAACCCTTTTTCTAACTCTTGCAATAATTTCTGTAACAACACAGCTTTTTTGCCACCCATTTTTTGCAACACCGAATTAACTTTCTCATTTAAAATTTCATCATATAATTTAAAACGTTTATGAATTTTTATTGTTAGCTCAATGCGCACTTCCCTTCTGTCTTCGAGGCAAAGATCTCTCTTGAGAAATCCCATCTTAACAAGAGAATTAACCATTGCCGATGCTGCAGGAGATTTTACGTTCATATATTTAGCCAACTGTATTAAAGATACGCCCTGTTGCCTATCATCAGCATGCTGCTTAACCAACATCAGCATCTGCAATTGTCTATTTGTCAAATTACGTAATAATAACCCAGATTGAGGTTTATTTACATACAACTCAGAATAATTCCTTAAATATTCAACAATTGAAAATTGAATTTCCCAAATATTCATATTTATGCCTTCTTTCTAACCAAATCATTGTACAAATTATAATTAGTTCGATATTTCGAATATATACCATTATCGAAGATTTGTCAAGGTTTAAAAATGAAATAAACCAAAAAGCGCTCTAAAGATCACTTAAGCTCGCCTGCCATTCAGACCGAAATAATCTCTGACGATAATCAAGAAATTAATCTAATCCCCCCCCCTCGAATACAAAGTCCGCTCTCTTGCCAGCCAAACCGATTAGAATAAACAGATCCAAACTTGGTAAAATATCAAAGAAAATCTTTTACAAAATTAACTTTATCTCTCTTTTTATTCCAAGCAAAAATTACCCATTCCTAATAAATGCCAAACAATCTGCCCTAACTTCTTGATAATCTCACATAATAACTATTTACTACAAAACCTCTACTAAGTCGCAATTCAAAGATAAAGATTTTCCACTATTTTCAGCCCAAAACATATATAACATTTGATATGTGATCAATTAGCGATGTCAGACCGCCAGGAATGAACATTCAATATTTTTGTCTCTGGTAACTCTATTTTTTGAATTAGTTTAAAAAGGATGAATTTATATAAAGTTTTTCTATTTTTTGCCTTGCCCACGGATTCTTTCGTAGAAACTTTAGGCTAGATTTTATACTGGGTTCATGATTAAAACAGTTTACCTTTATCCTTCTCCCCAATTCTTCCCACCCGTAGGATTTCTGCAAACGCGTAACCATCATTTCCAAAGTGATCCCGTGCAGAGGATCCTTGTTTTTTCTAGGCTCATTATTCTGTTGTGGTGTCATTCAAAACGTTCCTTTGCATATTTATTGAGCAGAATTATTTAAAACGAAATTTCGTTTTAAACTCTTTATCCAATTCAACCATAGCATTAAACGACTGCTTCTTTTTGGATATAAACCCTTCGATCAAGTCCGAGTGCCCTTCTTTTATTATTTTTTTAACCTGATTAGGGTCAAGCTTCTTACTGGCAATCGTTGACCATAAAACAAATTGACAATCTTCCCTGTAACGCGAGCAATAATAGGACTTCTTCCCTTCATAAATCTGACCTTGTTTGCATTGCGGACATCTGCCGAAGTTCACTTTGCCACCGACAGCCCCTCTCAGAGAATCATTATTTTTAATTTCAGAGATCACTCGCTCAGCAAAAGACTTGATCTCTTCCATAAAATCGTTTTCGCTAAGATTTCCATCCTTGATTTTTGTCAACTTCTGCTCCCATTGAGCCGTCATTTCAGGACTTTTCAAATCAGAAACAACCACGTCTATCAATTGAATACCCTTGCTTGTCGGAATCAAAGCCTTCTTTTTTCTAACAATGTAGCCAGACTTAACCAGTCTTTCGATAATTGTTGCCCGAGTGGCCTGCGTTCCAAGACCCTGATCTTTCAAGTGCGCCGCTAATGTATCATCATCAACTTGCTTGCCGATATATCGCATGGCATTTAATAAAGTCCCGTCAGTAAACGCTTTGGGCGGTGAAGTTTCTTTTTCCTGGACTTCCAATGCATCAATAGACAATATTTGCCCCTGGGTGAATTGCGCGTTTAACATATCAATGACTTCCGAGCGGACAGGATATCGGCCTAAAGCGCTGTTTTTTTTCTTAAACTCACCCTCAGCTTGTCCTGAACTTTCCGCGTTGTCGACAACAGCCTTTTGATAAATATTTCGCCATCCTATTACAGCAGGACGAGCCCCTTTAAACATAAAAACCTCTTGCTCGATATGCATCGTTATCTCTGTAACATCTTCAACAAAATCAGGATAAAAGATCGCGATAAACCGCTTTTGAATCAACATGTAAATATTTTCAAGATTCGCGTCTAGTCGACCCTGCAACTTTTTCTTTGTCGGAATAATGGCATGATGATCGGTTAGCTTCTTATCATTGATATAATTCTTGCCAAGATTATATCCCAACTCAAGATGTTTTATAGATTTTACGGCCAGATGTTTTAAGTTATCCGGCGCGCTACGAAGAATGCTAGGCAATTCTGGACGGATATTCTCGGATAAATGCCTAGATTCTGTGCGGGGATAACTAATCAATTTTTGCTTTTCGTACAAAGCCTGAGCATATTCTAAAGTTTGCTTAGCCGTGTATCCAAATTTTTCATTACATTCTTTCTGAAGAAGCGTCAGGTCGTACAACGAAGGTGGGCTTGTTTTTCTTTTTGATTGTTTAATCTTAACTATCTTCCCGTCCTTCCCTTCCAAGCTTTTCTTAAGGTCTTCAGCCGTATCCTTTTTCTCTATCTTATATCCATCTTTATCTTCCCATCTAAATAGGACATTTTTTGTTTTCGCATAAAGTTCATAATAATAACATTTTTCAAAACCATCGATAATCTTCTGGCGATTCACGATCAAAGCAAGTGTCGGTGTCTGCACCCGTCCGACTGTGCAAAGTTGACCGTTGCTGATTGTATAAGCGCGCGTAGCATTTAAGCCAACGATCCAATCTGCAAAAGCCCTGCATTGTGCCGATTGGCCCAGATGGTCAAAGTCTTGCCCAGCATACAAAGAATCTAAACCAGCCTGAATACTTGCATCGGTTAAGTCTGAAATCCACAAACGCTTAAATGGTTTTTGACACTCTGAATATTTGTATATCCATCGAAATATCAGCTCTCCTTCTCTTCCTGCATCAGTTGCATTAATGATTTCTTCGCAATTATTAAACAGCTTAGCAATCACCTGAAATTGTTTGTTGCCACTAGGACTTGTAGTGAGTTGAAATGTCGGTGGGATCATCGGCAGCTGGGAAAAAGCCCATCTACCTCCCCACTGCTTGCACATGACAGAAGGTTCAGCGATTGTTACTAAATGGCCATAAGCCCACGTAACCTGATAGCCGTTTCCTTCTAACCAACCATCTTTCTTTTGATTGGCCAAAAGCACACGAGCAATATCACGTGCCACACTAGGTTTTTCAGCTAAGATTACTTTCATTTAATAAGTCGCCATTCAAGCGATACGCTTCTAGCGTATCGCAATAAGGTGCTGCTCTTATAATGTTATTACCCAAAGGCAATAACGTGTTATCAAGAGCATCACCGTCCAACATTAAATCAAAAACTATTAGATCTTAGAGATTTTTGTCAATCTCGAGAGAATCTCCTACTTATCGCCACAACTGATCTATTTTTTTCCGATACTTTAATCTAAAAAACTCAAATTCAGATGTCAGTCTATACACGCCATGCGAAACACGTTCAAACCAACGCTGATAATTCTTATTTAAAATATCTACTGTTTTTTCTATTTCAAGGTTTTTTCTAATTTCGTGCGTAGATGATGGACCATGCTCAAACAAATACATAGCAACGCGAATCACCTGCTCCTTATACGCCGTGAACAACAACTCCCTTGTGCTGCCGCCTTGATTTAAATCAATACTCCGCCCTTCGAATTCTTTTAAAGCCAATTTCTTCTTTGCATAATTCTTGCGAGCGACAAAAGGCGCGGGTGCAAATTCCAGGACAACTTGATTTTGCTTATGCTGATCTAAAGTTAAAAGGCCGCAATGCAAGCGCTTCAATAGAGCGCTCATCCTCTTATACGATTTTTGCCAACGCCCCTTTTTTTTCAAGGGAACGTAAGCATACACCTGGTCTGTAATTTTGAGACGCTCTATAAGTTGATAAGTCAGCTGAAGATTAAAACTCAGTTTCATCTCAACAATCAACAACTCATCCCCCTTTTGAGCCATAACATCAACACTCTCAACCTCAGAATGCACAATATACCCCTGCATTTGTAAAAATTTCTTAAGGGGCTTATACATCTCCACTTCTTTCATAAGGTAAATCTCTGTTACTGGTTAATAATTCACAAATTCAGTGATTTACGACAAGGCGATTTCTAATAGCATGAAAATGTCGATGCTTTAACGACTTTTCATGAGCAAAAATCACCGCAACGCTATATAAGATTATTAAAACTTAAATTTCTTTCATACGGTAATGCTCAAAAGCTTAGCATTACCTTGCTAGAGATAAGCTCTGCTTATCTCTTCTCTATCTCTTTATGTAACCTGCAATTCTTTTGAAACTTTTTCATAGGCCTCGTTTATTATCTTAAACTTTTCTTCAGCCACCTTAACAAATTCTAGCCCAAGATGAGCGACTCTATCCGGATGATATGATAACGCTAATTTACGATATGCTTTCTTAACATCTACCTTGTTCGCACCTCGCTGAAGTCCTAAAATTTCATAATATTTATCATCTGTCTTAAGAAACTCGCCCTGAAGCATTTGATAATCTTCAGCAGCAATACCTAAGTATTGAACTATTTGTTCAATAACGATTCTTTCTTTAGGATGAACTTTTTCATCCGACATAACCACAAGACAAACAACTCTTAGAAGCATCAAGCATGCTTCATAATTTGAAACTTTTTTATAATTTCTGCATGTATCCTGTAAATCAATATCTTGTGTAATTGCAAAATTTAATGTCCGCTGAATAGTCGCCATCTGATAACTATTAAATCCAGATGACTTAAAGAATGACAATATTACATCAATTTCCCTTCTGTCTACGTGTCCGTCCACCTTTGCGACATGAGCCAAAATAGCCATTAAATTTATTTGAAATACAACTGCCTCATTCATTGCCGAAACTTTTTTGCTGCTTCCATCAATTTGATGTCCTATAAAAACTCCAGCAATAGCACCTAAAGGGCCACCAAACATCAAACCTAAAATTCCACACCATACTTTTCCACCTACTTTATTCATATCAATATCTCCTTATATTATAACAAAATATGATTTCCAGTATTTTTTACATTTACTCCTGATTCCCCGGAATACTTTTTAATAATTTTCAGGAAAATGTCGCCGAACTTCTTTAATTTCTGTTCTCCCACTCCAAAAACTTCGATAAATTCTTTTTTATTCTGCGGTAATTTCTGGCACATGTCCACTAGCGATTTATCAGAAAAAATAACGTACGGCGGAACACCTTTGGCATCCGCCAATTCTTTTCGCTTTTTGCGCAGCACATCAAAAAGGTTATCATCATAATCCGTTGTGCGTGAAACAGTTCGCGCCTTTGATTTGATTTTATCAGGCGGAGGCGAATAGCCGTCGAATGTTCGCTTACCGCTTAAAATTTCATAAGATCTCTGGTTTAAACTCAATACCCCATACTTAGATTCCTTATCAAGAACTCTCTGTTGAATAAATTGACGCACTAAATTCTGCCATTGCCTTGAAGACAAATCGTTTCCCAACCCATAAATGCGACATTCATGATGATTGTAATTCAGCACTTTTTCTGATCGGCTACCACGCAACACATTGATGAGATGCATCACACCAAAAATTTCTTCTGTCTCACTAATACATTGAAAAAACTTTATTGCTTCAACTGTCAAATTAGCTGTCAACTCTGAGGGATTAACACAATTGTCGCACAGCTGGCAATTGGCTATACTGTAGTCTTCTCCAAAATATGTGATCAAAGGGATTCGGCGACACTTACGGCTTTCCGCATAATCAACCATAGCATTCAAATGATCTAAAGCTACACTCTGCTGCTGCTTATCCGGCTTTTGATCAATAAAATAGCGGATCTTAGCAATATCCCCCAAGCTAAAGAATAAAAGACAATGCGCCGGAAGTCCATCGCGACCAGCCCTCCCTGTTTCTTGATAATACGATTCCACATTTTTGGGTAAATCATAATGAATCACAAATCGAACATTGGGTTTATTGATGCCCATACCAAACGCAATGGTCGCCACGATAATCGGCACATCATCCCGTATAAATAATTCCTGATTCTTATTGCGAACTTTCGGAGACAGTCCCGCATGATACGGCAAAGCCTTAAAGCCGTATTCATTCAGATCGGCAGCTAAAGTATCAACTTGTTTACGAGAAAAACAATAAATAATACCGCTCTGATCTTTAAATTTTTCTAGAAAATCCAGCGTCTGATCAGTTGCCCGGTCCTTCGAGATAACTTCATAGAACAGATTGTCGCGATTAAAACTAGCGGTTAATTTCAAAGGCTCTTTGAGAGTTAAATTAGTAATAATGTCATGACGCACACGCTCCGTAGCCGTTGCCGTTACAGCTAAAAAAACAGTATCCGGGAACTGCAAACGAATATCTTTAATGCGACGATAATTCGGACGAAAATCATGCCCCCATTCTGAAATACAATGAGCCTCATCGATAGTGATGCAGTCAACGTGACACTGATCCAGCATTTCAAGAATATCCGGCTTAAATAATGTTTCCGGCGCAACAAAAAGCAATTTTACTTCCCCTGACTGAACAAGTCGTTTATTTGCGCTGTATTCATCCTCTGTCAACGTACTATTAATGACTTCTGCCCCAACACCCAATTCCTTGAGCTGGCTAACTTGATCCTTCATCAATGAGATCAAAGGCGAAATGACAACAGTCAATCCGGAGAAAACAAGTGCAGGTATTTGGTAGCACAAAGATTTTCCCCCTCCCGTTGGCATGAGAAGCAAGGTGTCTTTTTTGTTAAGAACAGATAAAATACACTCTTCCTGTAAAGGCCGAAATGTATCATATCCAAATGTGGATTTTAAGATTTGAAATATTTTCTTATTTTTCATAGATGGCACGACAGTTGCATTTGTCACAAAAAACTCCACTTCCTTATTACATTTCTTGATCAGATGAGGGAGACCCTAGAATAATTAATTACTTAGGGTATTTTTTTATCTATTTTTCAAACTTAGAAGCATCTTTTTATTCTGCCTCTATTTCCCATCATTTTGAAAATTCTGAATACTCACGACGAATAAGCTGAATCACACGATCAAGTTCTTGCAGGAAATTTGAACGGTCCTTCTTCTGAAATGATGGCGGACCTCCTGTTATTTCTCCTGAATCACGCAATTCCGACATTAAAGAGCGCATCGCAACTGCATCACCAATATTATTCTTATCAAATGATTTTCCGTTTAGCCCAATCACATACGCCTCTTCTTTTAAACAACGACCAGCAAGCAAAATATCTGCCGTAATCACAATATCATTCGGCTTTACCTGCTCAACAATCCAATCATCAGCTTCATCAAGATTACCACCCACAACTTCAATTGTGATCCACGATTCATCTGGAATCCGCATCCAACAATTAGCAACCAATGTCACCTCAAGTTTATAGCGTTCTGCAACACGATAAATTTCATTTTTCACAGAACATGCATCGCCATCAATATATATGTTCAACATAACTAAACTCCAAATATTAGTGAAATAATAGTGATCAGAGCCTTCTTTTAATGCTTGATAATACACCAACAAAAAAGGCATTGCAACTATATATTAATAATTACAACGCCTTATGATACAAATGGCTCCCCCCAGCTGGACAACTTTCGCAACTTTTTGGAGGAGTTTAAGAATTATTGCTATAGTGAGGAAGAAGTAGAAAAACTGAACAGAAGATTTGTTGCTCAAAATACCTTTTCCTTCTGAAATTCTTACCGTTTTCTTCCCGATGCCATCCTTAAATCTCTTATAAAATTTTGGTCAATTCTAGCTTCTAAATCTTGCATTTTATACAAGTCATTCCAAGATTTATTATATTCTCCAGTATAAAAATAAGAAGTTGCCCTATTATAATAAGCATCTGGAATATTCGAATTTATTTCAATTTCTTACTATAGTCAGAAATTGCTTTACCGAATTAGTTCTTGTATGAATAAGCCATTCCCCTGCTAACATATGCGTCTATATATCTTGGATTTATTTCAATAGCTTTAGTAAAATCAGATATAGCTTTATCAAACTCACCCTTGTGTTTACCGTATAGCAAGCGTCAATTATTATAAGCGTCGAAGCGTGATGGATTTACCTTAATGTCCTTACTGTAATCAGAAAGGGCTTGATCGAAGTTTCCCTTATGTCGATTTGCCAGGCCTCGATTATTATAAGCATCGGCATTATTAGGGTCTATTTTAATAACATTATTAAACTCTGATATGGCTTTGCTGTACTGATCTTTTTGACCATAAGCAATACCATTGTCTATATAATTTTGGATGTCTTTTTTATTCTGTGCAAAAGAAACAACTGGAATTGCCAATAACATAAAAATAATTATTATTGTCTTCATTGCTCCTCCTTTTATTTATATTTCCATTCAACCTTAAACAAAAACCATTGCAAAGAACAAATTTAAGAAAGATCTATTCAAATGAAAGAAACCATCATTCGCTGCCCCCTATTATTTGACATTACATAAATTCAATGTATAATTCACACAGCTGATATCTCATCAGTTAGCCCTTGAGTTGTATGGTTGCGATTCAAGGGCGTCTTTATGTTCAGTCTATCAAAGCAATTAAATGCTGCATCCCAAGCTTAGACCTAAAGGCCTCGGGGCATCAACCCCTAGAGAAATCTCTCGAAATTCACAAAGCTAATTATAAATCTGACATTTTACTATCTTCAGAAATAACATCTTACAAGGAAGTGTTTACCGGTTTTGATAAACTCAAATTACAAGCAATAATTTATATACTAAAAATCTAATAAGGCTAAACACTACGTTAAAATAGTTGAAATAAACAGTCCCCTTTCTTTTCGCTGTTCAGCATAATTTTCTAATTATAATTTCATTTCCACTAACAAAAAAGCGCTATAACTGAATATTGTCAGTTATAACGCCTTATGCTAAAAAAACTCCCCCGCGTGAACGAGTTTTGCAACTTTTCGATATACGAGAATGCTTCAATATTACATCAAAAGAATTACCTAATTACTGAGCATTAACATCTGTCCCGTATTTATTTATTCAAAATACCCTTATTCTATGTTCGCACCGACAACAGCTGCCATCTGCATCATATTAATTGTTTGGCCTTCTTTAAGTCCTGTAAGGTCAGTAAGCTTACCTGCTTTACTCTTAGATTTTGTATTTTTAAAAATTAAAAGTAATTTTGCATCAGCAACAATAAACTTACCTGCATTTTCAGGCTTACCATTTTCTGACTTTGTCTGAAGTTTATTATCTTTAATATAACCCCACAGTTTTTTTGTAATCTCTGTTCTTGGAAGTTCTTTTGCTCCCAAAAATTCTGCTAAGTCACTTTTAAGTTTTACCGGTTTCATCAATCCTTTTGCTTCCGCCATGCTGGTCTCCTTTTTTATAAATATTGTTATTCTTCTTTTACATTTTAACTAAAATAGAAGTCAACACCCTAACTTCTTTAATTAGCATATTTCATGATACACCAACAAAAAAGACGTTGCAACCATATAATAATAATTATAATGCCTTATGATACGAGCAACTCCCCAAGCAGACAAATTTTGCACCTTTTTGATGTATAAAAATTCATCAAAAATAATGAACATCTGATTTAATTTAGCCGCTCTATCCTGCTCTTGATCTGTTTTATTATATCTTCAAGCAAAGGATCAATTAAGCTCAAAGCCTTATTGTAAACAACAAAAGCCGCATCAAAGATACAATTCTTTTATAATGCTTCAATATTATTATTCATAAAACTACTTAGCAATATTTCGAATAGACAAAACAACCATACAGGCTGCATTAACAATAGGGTACGCAATCGGTGATGACGTAAGCGCTGGATGCGTTCCCATTTGAAACATTACAATATCGTTAGCCGTCATCCGATGAAGAATGCAAGCACTAAGAACATTAACCATTTCCCCTGTAGATTTACCCCCTGAAACCGCACCACCCAGAATAACTCCGGTGTCCTGAGAAAAAATTAATTTCACCTTCAGCATAGTTGAATTTGGCATACCGCCAGGATGGGTATCTGGAGCCTCAGCCCTACCAATAACAATACTAACATTATTTTTCTTTGCAGCTCTTTCTGTAAGTCCGGCAATACCAAACGCATGATTATTAATAACCGTTGCAAATACACTAATAACCCCGCAATTATGATGAACAGGAGAAAATAGATTCGCACCAGCAATTCTAGCCTCAGAAGTAGCCACAGATGCCAACATGACACCCGATGGCCGTCCATCAAAAAAAGATTCTTTAATGCAACAATCACCACAAGCAAAAATATTCTTATCGGTCATACTCTGCATATAACGGTCAACCTTGATCCCTTTTCTGAAACCCAATTCCAACCCGACCTTTTCAGCCAGAGCACTGTTAGGAATTGCTCCTATTCCCAAGATAACGATATCGGCTTTAACCACTTTCCCGCTGGCCAATTTAACCGATTCCACAACCGCATCTCCCTCAATCGACACCACCTGTTCACCCGTAAGAATCTTAACCCCGACTTCTTCTAAGGCCTTCTCGGCTTCATCACAATATTCATCATCCATTGCTAACAAAAGACATCGCTCTTCCATTTCAACAACGGTTACATTAACATCCCTATTTTTTCGACATTCATCCGCAAATTCCATCCCAATAAAACCACCACCAACAATAACAATATCCTTAACTTTATCCATTTTACATAAAACATCCTTAAGATAATCAAACTCTTTTTTCACAGAAAAAACATTCTCTTTTCCGATCCCAGGAATAGAGGGAACAAGAGGAACTGAGCCTGTAGCAAAAATCATTTTTTCATATTCAATAGGTTCACTCTCCTTGAATGAAACGATTTTCTTTTCCCGATCCACATCAATCGCTTCATCAGTTATCAACTCAATATCATTCTTCTCTAGCAATCCATCTGGAACCACATTGTTTTCAGGCCCACCAAGAGTTCCAAAAATATAAGGAATACCGCAAGGAATAAGAATCGTACCCTCTTTTCTTATCAATACAACTTTTTTATCTGGATAATGACGCCTACAACTAAGTCCTGCAGATATACCCGATAAGCCACCCAAGATAACAACATCAGCTTTTTTCATTTATTTCTCCTTAAATATTAAAATTGGTTAACATTTTTAATAAAAAATAGCTTCTAAATAAACGCCACAAAAACCCAAACTTTCTAAATTCCTTATTTAACCCTTACACGATTCTTAAATCATTCGCTAAAATTCAAAATATAAAGATATTTCTTTTTATTCATATTTAAATTTCAATTTTATGTCCAAAACCGGACTACCATTAACTGCATCCAAACCCTCAACATAAAGATTAGTTCCTTCTATTTTAACCAAAGTAACATTTTGAATAGCAATACGTGAAAGCCTGTCCGGCGTACGAGAGGAAAAAATACCAACTTTCTTCCCATCTATTCCCCTTTTAAAAACCGATCTAATTTGTTTCGCTTGATGAAGATAATAAACAATTGTTAAATACCGCTCTTCCTCAATTTTATACAAAAACGGTTTTTGTGATAAAAGCAGTTTAATGCATGAAACGCCACCTTTACCAACCGTACCAAAATTTGTTCTATTGCGCTTCAAATCATTTTGCACGATTCCTATGGGATAAATCTGAAAAGGCTTAACATTATCATATAAGCAATGAACACAAATACAATTGTCATCAACAATAAAAACCTTCTCTTGCGGAAATTCTTTTTCACACTTCGAACATTTACAAATGATTTTACTCATATTTTTTAATCTTTGTAAACTTCATTTAATATATCAACTATTTGTTTTTCGTTTTGAATACTGGTTGTAGCCTTAACGACCTTTCCATTTTTAAAATATACAGTAAAAGGTAACCCCATAAACGAAGAACATTCAGGTAAGCTTCTAATAAAAGAAGCAACCGGAATATCGAAGTCCATATCCCTAAATTGAATATTTGAATATCTCGATTCCAAGCTTTCCATAATACCATAAACAGGAATACACATTGGCCCCATCCGTCCGCAACAAATCACAACCTTTTCATTTTTCTTTATCACTTCTTCTACCACATGCTTATCCTCTAAATGTTTTAAATTTGTTTCCAGCATTCTTTTCTCCTCATATTGTTAATCCTTTCGTGCATTTATCACAACAAAAGAACCTTCACCGTAACCATTTTTTATTGGTTCGATGTCTTTGATTTCTTTTAAATTCTTAAAAAGAGTTTGCTTAAACACAAGACGACTAAATCCCGTATTCTTCAAATAAAGCACAACTTCATCAACTGAATAAAAAGTTGCAATCTTATAAAATTCACTTTCATCTTTATGTTTTTGATAAATTCTCCCAAGAGAACTCTTTTTATCAATAAATCCTATTATCAAATGACCACTTGGTTTCAATACACGATAGATCTCCCTAAAGGTTTTTTCTATATCATTCAAAAAACAAATTGTTGTAACCATCAACACAAAATCAAATTGAGAATCATTAAAGGGAAGATTTTCACCCTCCGCATCAACAACTTCTATCCCGCGCGCTTTAGCCAGCTCTCTCATTTTAGGTGAAGGTTCAACACCTAAATTTATTCCTAATGGACCAGCAAAGCGGCCACTTCCTACACCAATTTCAATACCATTTTCTTTTTTTGGCAACTGTCCCCTTATTGCCTGAAGCTCTGACTGGTAAACCCAATAATTTTTCTCAAACCAATCTTCATATTGATCTAAGTTTTCTTTAAATGGCTGAATCTTCATTGTTTCGTCCCTAAAATTTAAAAATATTTCTCAAGTGCCTGCCGTCTCTTTTCAACTTTTCAAATTACATTCTCGCGCTCCAAACACAACCGTCCCTAATCTTATGATATTAGCACCTTCCTCAATAGCTATTTTATAGGAATTGGACATGCCCATAGAGAGATATTTTAGATCTATATTAGGTGTGCCATTATTTTTTAATTTATCAAAAATTTCCTTTGTTTTTCTGAAATAAGGCCTTACTTCTTCCGGATCACCAACTCTAGGTCCTATTGCCATAAGTCCTTCTAGTTTTAAAGAATGTAACCCTGAAATATTTAAAGCTAACTTTTCAACAATTTCATATTCCGGCCTGATACCCGACTTCGTTACTTCACTACCAATATTAATTTCTATGAAAACAGCAACTTCTTTTTTTATTGTCTCAGCTCTTTTATTTACAGCTTCTGCAAGCTCAATTGAATCAATCGTCTGAATACAATCAAAAATTTTCAATGCTTTATTAATTTTGTTTTTCTGTAAAGTGCCAATCATATGCCATTTAACTTTTTTTGCCTTTTCTCCTAATGATGCATACATTTTTTCCGCTTCCTGCATATAATTTTCTCCGATATTTTCTGCTCCAACATCCATCACTTCTTCCAATTCTTTAGGAGTTTTCATTTTAGCAGCCAAAACTATCTTTACGTAATCAGGAATTTCATTTTTTATTTTTAAATAATTTTCTTTTATACCCATTTATTTTCCTTTTAATTATCACTTATCAACTCTATTAAAACTATTTCTATTCTTTTACCTAGAAAAAAACCTATCTTTTTTAAAAATAGTTCTTATTCCAATCTAGCAAGCTCCTCTAGAGTTTTTTCTGCAACAACTTTTTCTTTGTTAAAATACTTTTTCATTCTTTCTAAACACTTCTTTTTTTCATCTTCCTCACCTAAATATTTTGCACAAAGTTCCATAAACTTCTTTGTCTGCATAACATTAAATTTTATATTTTCAGGTATTTTTTCTCCATCATGCCTCACTGCCTCCTGAGGACAAATACTATGACAAGTACCGCAATGAATGCACTCTTCCATATTTATTTTTGCTTTTTCAGCCTGTATTGAAATCGCCTTTACCGGACACTTTTCAACACAAATTCCACAAGCAATACATTCTTCTTTATTAATCCATGGCATTTCATAACCTCCTCAAGATTCCAGGGACACAATACTTAATTCAAATATAAGCATGATGTCCCCATAATTCAAACTAATTCAATTACTGCACTCTGTTATAATTTCTGATCATCTCCATCCATAAAAAGATACGTCGCGCATATTGATATCTGCAGGCATACCACTTCATGTCCACCGTTATTTCTTTTCAGTCTTTAACGCGACCAGCTTTGCTCTTATACGCGCCGCAAAAACTGCAGCTATCCACCAAGCATCCAAGTATTGCTTGCAAAAAGCTGTCCGCTTCCGCCTGTGGTCTTATAACAAGCTCTACTATTGACATATTATGTCCAGTGATTTGGCAACTATTTTCTGCAGATCTGTTATCCCAATATTCTTTTTTGAGCTAACCCAGGAAATATCACAAGCATCGATAACAAGTTTAACAACAATATCCTTTTTTCTCTGGTCAAGTTTTGAAGACCCGATCTTGTCGATCTTGTTTACAATGATACTAAAGGGGAGTGAGTAATGCTTAAGCCAGTCGATCATTATAATATCCAACCTTGTCGGTCCTGCAACAGCATCGACAATAACAAATATCATACGCAACTTCTCCCTACTGCTCAAATATCCTTCTATTATCAGGCCCAATCGTTCCTTTTCGCGTCTTGGCCCGATAGCATATCCATAACCTGGGAGATCAACTATCCATCGGCCACGCTTGACTTCGTAAACATTAATAGTCCTGGTTCTTCCCGGAGTCTGCGAGGCATGTGCCATTTTCTTTTTTTGGCACAGAGCATTGATGAGAGTACTTTTACCTACATTAGACCGTCCGACGAAAGATACTTCCGCTTCAGCCTTTCCGAGCTTCAAAGCATCAACTTCGGTCTTTAAATATTTAGTTTCGCGTAATATCTTCTGAGTTGTATTCATAGATTTTTCTTAAAACAGACTAGCAAACCGGTCATTGAATTCATAAATGCGTTGGTCAAATATAATATCTCTGTGGGTTACCGGCCGCTTAAGTTTTATGCCGTCCATGCAGGTGCATCTGCTAAGCGCGACATACAATTGTCCATGAGTAAATGCGCCATACCCCATGTCGATTATAATTTTTTCGAATGTCTGACCCTGGCTCTTGTGAATAGTTATAGCCCAAGCCAGCTTTATGGGATATTGCGCAAAGTCCCCCACAACCTCAGCTTCTATCTTATCTTCATCTTCATTATAACTATACTCGATCTTTTGCCACTTCACAACAGGGACATCATATGTAAGCCCGTCGATATCCACGACTATCGCATCTTTCGATAAAGCGATAACTTTAGCAAGCGTGCCATTCACCCATCTTTTGTCGGGATCATTTTTTAACAATATTACCTGCGCACCCTTTTTGAGTTTTAAGGATGCATCGGTAGGATATGCTGACTCTTCGAATTTCCCGAATGCCATAGCCTTATATATTATTTCTTTGCCGGAAAGTTTTGATAAGCGATCCTGATTTATTGTGCTTGCCAAGATGTTCGTCGTTGTCAGAATCATCGTCGAATCTTTTTTAGAAGCTGTAGCATCTTTCCGGACCCTTTTATTCAATGTATCCAAATCCTTTTTAGTATGCTCTTTATTCCTGACTCTATTTAAGAGATCCATAAAGGAAGTATCTTTTTGTCTATATATAGTTGACAACTCGATTGCCCGGACATGACAATCGTCAAACACTTTAGCGCTGAAAAAATAAGGACTCAAATATCGTTCTTCAAGAAGCTGCCTTGCTTCATTCGTGACCACAGGAGATAGCTGAAAAAGATCTCCAAAAAATACCATTTGAACTCCACCAAACGGCGTCTTCATTTTACCGCGGTTTAAGCGTAATGCATAGTCGATCCCATCCATAAGGTCTGAACGAACCATCGATACCTCGTCTATTATTACCATGTCGAGATTCTTGATCAAGCTCCTATCCCTAAGACGTTTTATGATATTCTTTTGAATGATCTTTGGAGGGAGCCTAAAAAAAGAATGGATAGTCTGGCCACCTACGTTGATGGCCGCGACACCCGTAGGGGCTAACACGATTATCTTTTTATCCGTATTGGCCTTGAAATATTTTAGAAGAGTCGATTTACCGGTACCCGCCTTACCTGTGATAAAAAGGCATTCCTTGGTATCCTCCATAAGATCAAATGCTGACTTAAATTCATCATTTATATCAAGATGTGCCGGAAGATGATCTTTCATTATTGTTTGATCAATATAAGGTTTCATAATATTTCTTTAACTTGTGTCTTTTTTTCCACGGTAGGTTAGTATCAGACCTCAACTCGTAACATTCTCCTTGCGAATACTGGCCTATTCCCCGAAAACTGTACCAGTTGATACGATAGAGTAATGGTAACAGAAAGGGACTTAAAATGATAAGGAAAAGATTCAAACCGGAAGATATCATTCTGAAGTTGCAGAAGAAATTTAATTCTTTTTTGTCAACCCACTTCTCAGCTTCTTGATCAGATGACTCCTGATACATTTTTGTTTCTTCTTTTATAAATTTTTGTATATTGTCAAACGTGCATCCTCCGCATATACAAAGCTTGATCCAAGTAAACATAAAATAAAGAACAAAATCTTTTTCATTTTCTTAGCAATTTCTCGTTTAGTTCTTCCCAAGTAGCATTATCTACAGATCGTGTAATTTCAAAGTTATTATTTTCTTTAAAAAAAACAACAATAACATACTTGGCACGTTCTATTCTTCTTTCTGCTCCTAACTAGAAAGAAATTCAATTTTTTTAAATTTTTATATTCCATTTATCATATAATTCGATATATAATAAATTTGTCCTACAGATATTGCTATATTTCGTATTGGAAAATACCCAAAGGAGATGTAATGCACGACGATCAAAAAAAAGTCAAAGAATGGAAAGATCACCTAGTACAACAAGATGAAATTGACCGATACTTAGATAACGGCAAAGATTTTATTGATGACCATGCGATTGAAGCTGAAATTGCTACTAACAAAGAAGCTTCACCAGAGCGAGTTCGTGCAATTCTAAAGAAAGCACATACTATTAACTTAATGCCCTCAAAAGATGTCGCAACCCTTGTAAACATTACTGACCCAGCATTACGCAAAGAAGTTTATGCTGCTGCTTGCGAAATAAAAAAACATGTTTACGACAATCGCCTTGTAACATTTGCCCCACTCTACTGCGGAAGTAAATGTGTAAACTGCTGTAAATATTGCGGATTTCGCAGTGATAATAATGATATAAAACGTCGCGTCCTTACCATGGACGAAATTAAAAAAGAAGCAGAAGTGTTAGCTGGAAAAATAGGACACAAGCGGCTTGTAATGGTTTACGGTGAACATCCAGAAACAGATGCCCAATACATTGCGAACAGCATGAAGGCCGTTTACAGTGTAAAAGTACCCACGAAACATGGATTTGGACAAATTCGTCGTGTAAATATAAATGCCGCTCCACTACCCATTGAAGATTTGAAAATTCTTCAAGAAGCAGGAATCGGAACATATCAAGTATTTCAAGAAACATATCACAAAAAAACATATCGAGAAGTCCACCCGAAAGAAACTCTTAAAGGAAATTACCTGTGGCGTTTATATGCCCTACATCGCTCAATGGATGCAGGAATTGATGACGTTGCGGTTGGAGTTCTTTTTGGTTTATATGACTGGAAATTTGAAGTAATGGGATTAGTTGCTCATTCTGCAAATCTAGAAAAACGCTATGGGATTGGACCCCACTCCGTTTCTGTTCCTCGTCTTGAACCCGCAGAAGGCACTGATTTTTCTTGGGTAAAACACTCGGTAAGCGATGATGACTTTAAATATCTTGTTGCGGTTTTGCGTGTTGCAATTCCTTATGCAGGTTTCATCGTAACAAACCGTGAAAAACCTAAAATGCTCGATTCTGTAATTGATATGATTACGCAACGTGATGCGGATTCTCGCCTAGGAATTGGTGCGTATGCGGATGCTTTTCCAGATAAGAAAACAACTTCTGACGGACACCAAGAAAGCGAAAGACAACAGTTTGTACTTGGCGATATGAGAAGCTTGGATACCGTTGTACAAGAAAGCATAAAACGTGGACACATCATCTCGTTCTGTACAGCTGGATATCGTTGCGGTCGTACCGGCAAAAAAATCATGACATTGCTCAAAGCTGGAAAAGAAGGTCACTTCTGTAAAATGAATGCGATCATAACCCTTCAAGAATACCTTGATGACTTTGCTAGCCCAAAAACAAAAACGATGGGTAACGAACTTATCTGCAAAGAGCTTGGTGAAATTGAGAATCGCCCTGCAGACTTCACAGCAGCACAAGTTGTTGAACTCAAAAAAGCTCGCAAACGCATTCAAAACGGTGAACGCGACATTTACTTTTAGGAGTCTGGGGTCCAACCGCGACGAAAACTATGACCGACAAGTAGTTCTGTGAAATAATGTTTTGAGATTGGGGCACTCCAGTTAAAGCGTTATCTTAGACGTAAATTGGATGATTCGATCGTTCAATATTACCCCCTCCTTCACCACGAACGGTACAGAAAAAAATGTCTCCTGCTTGCAATCTGCATATCTTTCGGGTAAAATCAAAGCACATGTTAATGGTTAAAGGAAGAATCATGGGAGCATTTTCAGATAAAATGAAAAAGGCCGGGTGGCCAATTGTGCACGAAAAAAAAGAGGGCTGGATAGTGTACGCCTCGAAAGCCAGGGAGTATCGCTATGACTCGGCTTCAGGCTGGTCTACACCGAAAGCGGATATCACAGCCGCGCTGGAAGAAGATTTGCAGGAGATCAAGCAGGGCCGGTTAAGCGCCATTCGAACCCTGTCGCGCACGACCGCGTTGAATCATACCCGCAACCCCTCGCAACCCATAGTTTGGATTTGCAATGAAAGTCGGGTTAAAGGAAAACGAGTGCTGCACCTAGGGACTGGGCTAGATCGATTTGCAAAAGACGCCCTGCTGAAAGCGGGTGCTGTATCAGTCAATGACTATGACCCAAATTTTTATCCAGATCGCTCGGTACTCAATTTCACCTATGACGTAGTGCTGTGTAATTATGTCCTCAATATTCTAATTCCAAAGGAACGCCGGCTAGTTTATAACGACATCGCCGCTTGCACAGATTCACAGGGCGCGGCCTATCTTTGCGTACAGGGAAAATGGCCGGTTTTAAACAAGCACCAGATCGTCCGTGCATATAAAGACGGATATGTCGTTCAAGATACCTCTGTTTCAACCTTCCGTAAAGGATATGACTCGCAGGATTTGATCGATGAAGTGTGTCAAATTCTTAACGGCACCGCAGAGCAGGTCTGCATGTTCTACAGCAATTCTTTGGTGCAGTGGCGTCCAGAAGTTTGAACTTAAAAACTCGTAATCTTTGCCCAACTCTGATTCGGCATAACATTTTCGATGCTTGGAAGTCAATTAAATTTAAGTCAAGTTACTCCCTTCTTCGCCACGACTATGACGAACAGGCACGACAGGCGAGCTCACCACAAATGAAATTGCTGATCCTATAAAATAATATTTTCGATCACTTCGTATTCGAAAAAGTAAGGAGAAAAATAATGGGAATGATTAAAACACAAAAAGAAATTATCGAGATATCCAAAATGGCTAAACTTATCTCCCAGCTGTTACAGAAAAGCCTTTCATGGGTAAGTCCAGAGATGACAACCTTTGCCCTTGATGCAAAGATTGAAGCAGAAATAGACAGAATGGGAGTCGTTGGTTCTTGTAAGGGTTATGAAGGATTTCCCGCCGTCTCCTGCCTTTCTGTCAACGATCAAGTTACCCATGGAATTCCTGATAATACCCTACTAAAAAAAGGTGATATTATCGATATCGATCTCGTCATTGAAAAAAACGGCTATTTTGCAGACTGCTCTAAAACCATCGGAGTAGGAAAAATCTCCAAAGAGGCCTCTCATCTGATATCCGTTACAGAGGAATGCCTGAGCCGAGGAATTAAAGCATCCATACCAGGAAATACCCTGGGTGACATTGGTTTTGCCATACAGAGTCATGCAGAAAATAACCATTTCTCGGTTGTGAGAGACTATGCAGGACATTTTATCGGCCTAGATATGCACGAGGAACCAATGATTCCAAACTACGGCACCCCTCACAAAGGAATAGAGCTGAAACCTGGAATGATTTTTTGCATAGAGCCTATGATCAACCAGGGGCGCCGAGGTGTAACTACCCGAGGATGGAATGTCCGAACCCATGATAGAAAGCTGTCTTCTCGCTGTGAGCACATGATTCTTATTACGAAAACCAACAACAAGGTTCTTACCTCCCACTAAAAAAGAATTACTGACTGCCCCAATCTTCCACTTCATCCATTGCCATCTAGAAATGGATAAATAAATTCAAGCTCATAATAAAAAATACTTGATTTAACTGAAGGATACAATTCTTTTTCTTTTTTTAGAAATAAGAATAGATTGTCCATAATCTCGTCAACAATAGTATACTTCGGAGCCATCCATATAATACCTTCTTCAGAGCGCACACAGACATTCTTATTTCTAAGTTTTCCAGCATCACCAATCAAGCCCCATCCATTAATATTTTATGCACCCTTAAAAACAATTTTGAACTTTCATGCTCAAAAGTATCAAGAATATCATAAATTTTAATAACGATTCAGAGATAAAAAGATAGACTGATGAGATTTATTTAACAACTTTTAAGATATGAAATTATTTCACAAAACTTTCATCGCGTCCTTCGATGACAACACAAAAATATCTATTCCAACCTTTTGACACGACAAAACATAAAAATAGTCCTGAATAGTTTAACTATTCAGAACTATTGGTATCTCTCTGATTGAACTTAGGAAGATTAAACTGGCTCCCCAGGAGAGTATAGGTTTTAACTGTATCTCACCATCAGGTACGCTTTACTATGATAGTAAAAAACCAAATTATCAATCATATAGACGATTCAGAAATAAAATTAGTACAAAAGTATCCTTTTTGTCCACTTTTTAAACCACCAAAACCACACAGCTATTTAACATATAATCAATTAACATTGTCCAAGCCTCTTAAAGTAGACACTGCAATCTTTAAGCTATGACAGCGTAAAAGAACTTTAATGATTTTTGCTTATTTTTTCTAATGGTTTTTACTGGCAGGACTTACGAAATATTTATTTACTCTTGATTAATTCTATTTTAGGATATTTGTGGCTGTTTTGTTAGTACAGTATTAGCCGAATTTAATCAAGAAAGGGAACCTTCTCTTCGAGCAGTTACTTACTACCTTGAATACTTCTTAAATATCGATAATAATCGCTATCAGTATCCAAGATGAGTGTTGTATCGGAACCGATGGTATCTTTATATGTTTCCAGAGTCCTGAGGAAAGAATAAAATTCAGGGTCTCTATTATAGGCGTCGGCATAGATTTTAATCGCTTCGGCATCGGCTTTACCTTTAATTTCTTGGGCCTTGCGATAGGCTTCAGATCTGATCTCCTGAAGCTCTTTGACCATTTGCCCCTCTATTTCAGCTTTTTTACCCTGTCCTTCAGAGCGATATTGTTCCGCCGCGCGTTTACGCTCTGATATCATTCGATCAAAAACCTTTCTGCGAACTTCCTTAACATAATTGATTCGCTTAATTCTTAGGTCAATGATTTTAATACCATATTGCGGCGCGATTTTTGAAGCTCGTTTTAAAATATCACGTGTAAGCGCCTCACGTCCTACTTCAATGCGCTCAATATTTGTATCACCAACACCAATTTCATCTGTAATTTTACCACTCACAGACTGATCATGTAGGCGATTGGAATTTCGTACCGTCTCAACCAGCTTTAAGTTAGAAATTGCATCTCGCGTCGCGGAATCAACAACGTCATCCAAGCGAGCATAGGCGCCCGTCTCTGCTCCAACAGATTGCATAAATTTTAAGGCATCCTTTATTTTCCAACGCGCTGTTGTATCAACCCAGATGTAGCGCTTGTCAAGTGTCGGAATCTCATTTGAATCACCATCCCATTGCAAGATTCTTTTATCAAAGTAATTGGCAATTTGAATAAACGGCAATTTAAAATATAGCCCCGCCTCTGTAATTGGATTGCCAAGAGGCTCACCAAATTGTGTAATCACGACTTGTTTGGTTTCATCAACAGTATAAACAGCCCCACTCATAACAAGGACTACGATAATAACAATAAAACCTATGAGGATACTTCCTAATTTAGCCATTATTTTTGACCTTCTTCCGATAGATGCAACAGCGGTAAAATCTTATTTCCCTCTGGCCCCATAACATAAATCCGCCCTGCTTTAGGTAATACCTCAGAGAGCGTTTCAAGATACATCCGCTTTAAGGTTACATCCTTGGCTTCTTTGTAGGCATTCCAAGTATCAATAAATTTAATGGCATCGCCTTTAGCCCGATTAACACGTTTCAAAGAATAACCTTCGGCTTCCCGGATAGTTTTTTCTGCTTCCCCGCGAGCCTTAGGAACAACTTTGTTATACGCCTCCCAAGACTGATTAACAACTTTTTCTTTTTCCTGCTTGGCTTCGTTGACTTCATTAAAGGAGGCCTTGACCTCATCGGGAGGATTCACATCTTGCAGCTTGACAGTCACGATGCGGATACCAATATTGTAGCTATCTAAAATCTCTTGCGTTTTATCTTGTACTTCTTGATTAATCTCAATACGGCGTGTCGTGAGAGCTTCCACCACAGAACTGTCACCGACAACCTGACGCATAACCGCTTCCGAGATCGCATGAACAGTTTCTCTTATGTTCCGAATATTAAATAAAGCCTTAACTGGATCCTCGAGCTTAAATTGCACAATCCAAGTAACATTCAGAACATTTAAATCTCCGGTCAACATAAGAGATTCTTCGTGATATGATTTAGAGGAATATTGGGTTTTAACACCAGACCGAACTGTTTTAAAACCAAACTCTTCTTTGTAAATTCTTTTGACTTTAACTTTATCCAATTTCTCAATGTTAAAAGGAAGCTTCCAGTGCAAACCCGGCTGGGTCGTCTTGGTATATTTGCCAAAACGGCGAATGACACCTACTTCACCAGGGCCAACAGAATAAAAGCTCGATAAAAACAGGCCTACAAGAACCACCACAACGACAATAAAAGGCATCCCCTTATTGAGATTGGGCACATATTTTTTCCCTTGTTGAAATAATTCTTCCGGTGTGTCAGGTATTTTAAAATCCATATTTGCTCGTCGATCTTTCTTGATGCTTACAATGTTACCGTAAGCTTAATACACTAATATTTATAAACGATAAGTGATTGTACTTCACTTGATTATTTTGTCAAGTTCTTTATTGATTGGAAGCAACAACGAGAAAGAAATTCAAGACAAATTCACCATGCTGGATTTGAATAAAATATTGCACTAAAATAAATCCAGTATGTATCAATAAAACTGATAGCCCTCCGAGTATGCCGAGAAAAATTTCTGTCTGATACAATAAATCAATGGCATTTCGCCGATTGCCGCGAAGATGATATATCATCGCCCCAATACCCATAGCCCCAATATAAACCCCAACAACCAAGCTATACCAAATAACCGAGTTTAGCATAAACCAGGAAATAGTTTGTGCGATCAGCAACTCATACAAAATGCTGCAAGCCCCAGTAATAAAAGCAGCAACGTAGATGAATACCGTCTGCTTATTCTTAAAGAATTCTATCAAAATCAAAATCCCCGTTTTATAACTTTCTTGATTATTCGCTTTGCGCAAAAGCCTAGCCTTACTACTTCGATAGCGACCTCACAATCCATTTCTCCTAAGCAATAACGTATCAAATATATACTTAAATACTTAATCAAGATCACATATTGAGCAATGTTGGCTTCATGATTGAATTAATCTTTTCTTGATCAATCTTCACATCAAAAAGATGAAAATAAGAAAAAGCTGCTTTAAATCGTTTTTGGTTGAGCACGCATAAAGGAATTTTAAAATTAATGTATTCAAAATCAAATTTTTGATCCTCTTTTTTAACCATAAGATATCCGTCTCGCTGAAACTCGGGAAAAAACTGAAGAACCTCATCAACCCAAGCGTCACGTCTTTTTATAAAGCCATCACCCAAAAAGTCCTTATATCCTTGTTTCTTCATAAAATTTTCATAATATGCGTTTAAACCAGCTTTTGCTTTTTGATTATCAGCTTCTAATTTTATTCCATACGGAAGGATCGTCTTAAAGCCTGCTGCATGAAGGGTATTAAAATATACCTCTCTCCGGCCCTGGACGCTCTCTTTTCCGCTATCAGCCCCTAAGGGAGTAAAAGATTCAATATCCAAGACTGCAAAACCATTATCTCTTAGATGTTTCTTAACAAAATAATAAAATTCAAAAGAATATAGCTTGTTTAAGTTATAATCACACGCCAAGGGAAAATCTAAATATATAGCATCAAATGTTTCCTTACAATTTCTCATATATTTATATCCATCTCGTATTATGGTTTCAACACGCCTATCGTCTAGTGCTCCTCGATTTAAATACAACAGATCATCACGAGTCTTACTCAGCTGAACAATTTTTTTATCAATATCAACATGGGTAATGTGCTCCACTTCAGAATGCTTCAGCAATTCTCTAATAAGCAATCCGTCCCCTCCGCCTAAAACTAAAATCTTTCGAGGCACTCTTTTTTGTAAAATAATTGGAACATGAGCAAAATACTCATGATAAAATTCCTCCTCATCTGAATCAAACTGTATCTTCTTGTTTAGCGCCAAAAAAAACCTCTTGGAGTAAAACTTCCCTTGAGAAATTTTATTGCTATAAGCATCACACCAAATCTGCGCAATAGGTTCGATCTCTGCTGGGTATTTTTCAACAATATCAATCATTTGATATAAAGAGTGTATTCTTTCAACTTCTGGGAAATTATCATCAGGGGAAAAGAATTTAAAAATACTTTCTGAATGCTTAGTATAATAAATTTTCTTTAAGAAATATTGCTCGATCTGATGATCCTGAGAATTTAAATAAAAATATCCAATAATCATCACCACACAAATACTGAGACGTATTCCAAAATTAACGACTTTCTTTCTAAAAGCAAATAAAATAAACAATAAGCACAATAAATTCGTCATAGCCACAAGAAAGCTAATGGATAGCAAGCTTGCAAACGGTAATAACAATAACGGAAACAACATCCCGCCAACACAAGCTCCCAAACAATCCACTCCGATAACTCTATTGTAAATATTTTTATCAGCTGGCTTCTGAGTCGCCATCCTAATAAACAATGGAATTTCCATGCCTGTCAGCATCCCAATTCCGATAATTATTAAAAAACAAAACAACAAAAATCCTGTACGAAAAAAGAAAAAACTAAAAGATTCGGTATACTGGGTTGTTATAAAATATTGCACTAAAATAAATCCAGCATGTATCAATAAAACTGATAGCCCTCCGAGTATTCCGAGAAAAATTTCTGTCTGATATAATAAATCAATGGCATTCCGTCGATTGCCGCGAAGATGATATATCATCGCCCCAATACCCATAGCCCCAATATAAACCCCAACGACCAAGCTATACCAAGTAACCGAGTTTGACATAAACCAGGAAATAGTTTGTGCGATCAGCAACTCATACAAAATGCTGCAAGCCCCAGTAATAAAAGCAGCAACGTAGATGAATACCATCTGCTTATTCTTAAAGAATTCTATCAAAATCAGAATCCCCGTCTTATAACTTTCTTGATTATTCGCTCTGCACAAAATCCTAGCCTTACCACTTCGATAGCGACTTCACAATCCATTTCTCCGCAGGTAAAAATGTCGAAAGCTGCATATCGATCTTCAGGCCATGTATGCACAGAAAGATGGGATTCTCTGATAAAAATGCCTCCTGTAACTCCAACAGGATCAAATTGAAAGAAATGCGAGTCTATGATATTCGCCTTACTTTTTTTGGCCGCATCCAAAAACACTTTCTTTACATCCTTTAGATACATTAATTTAGAGCTATCGCAATTGATTAGCTCAACCAAATAGTGTCTTCCAAATTCATTATTAATATCCTTCATAAACCTACACCCCTTATGATAAATATAAACGTATTAAATAAGTATTGATCTCCGCAGTATGCATCAGGCAAAAAACGATAACAGCCAACAAAAAGCTTTGCAATCCGAAACAAGCAAAACTACTTCTTAAAGTAACCTTTTGAGACCTTGCCCGCTCTAAGAATAAAATCACCCCGCAAACAGCATTAAGCATGCCAGCAAAAAGAGCCGTCGGGACTAATCCGATTTTAGGATAAAAAACAAACGCAAACATAACAGACCCTGCAAAAGCTCCTGTATAATCAAAGGCAAGAACGATTCCTTCAAAATTTCTACGTTCGCGACTTACACGCTCGATTAAAAGCGGCACTTCAAAACCAGTCAAAATTCCTATAGTAATAATTAAAAAATGTGATCCCAACAAAAATAATATTCTAGAGAAACTTAAAGCATCCATCAAGAAAAACCAAGCTAAAGAGAACCCCCCAAAGAATGTCAAAAGAACCTCAACCCACAACAAAGTCTTAATAGAATCTTTGAAAAGTTTCCTCTCGGCTAATAACGCCCCTATTCCTATGCAGAATAGATACAGTCCGATTGTAATGCTATAGCGTAATACTGTATTTTCTAAAAAGGCTGACAAAGCCTGGGCTAACACCAGTTCATAAACGATGCTGCAAAATGCTAAGATAAATTTAATTGATAAAAAAAAGTTAATTTTCTTCATAAAATTAATTATGGCTAAAAGACATCTGGAATATAAACGGGATAAGGACTAGACACAATCTTACTTTGCTTTTCTGCTCCCCTATTTTCTCGCAAACTTGTATTGGTGGTCAAATACGCCCTTGTTGAATATCTACCCGCAGCATAATTAGGATAGTCTCTATGGTAAAACTTCGAAGAACCTGTGATGAACTTTCCTGGAACAAGAAGAACATTACTTGTTACATCCGAAATTTCTTTCTGTTGAGATGTTCCTAATTTTCTTGGAATAAGAATTTTATCTCCTTGAGGGCTGATCATTTCAAAGAATAAATTCTTTCCTTCTATAATATTGTGATCAAAAAAAACTTCTTTTTGTCCTATATTTGCTACCCTGTACTGAAATTCTAAATATTCTCCTTTTGCATTCTCGTCAAAACCAGCGTACACTATACTTAATTCTAAAATTTCTTTTTTGCTTTGATCTCCTTCAATCTCCTGCTCTTGATACACCTTCTTTTTGTCTATAAACTCCTTCTTTTCGGCTCGCTTCCCGATAGAAGAAACTAAGAATAATATTGCTCCTATGATAAGAACGATTCCAATTACCTCTTCTATTGCAAACGCATTATTTCTTCGCATCATAATTTCCCTCCTTAAGTGATATATAACAATCCTATGGTTTATTAAAATTTCTAGATGTTCTTTTCAATAACTCTATTTCTCGCCTCAAGAAGAAATTGCTTATATCCCTCAAGGTCGCCGCGCAACGATAACGCTTCTTGACTAAAAGTCATGCAATGAGAACATGACGGGCAATCCCCCTCACATCTTCCTTCCAGAAAGAAATCAATAAAACCTTCCAGTTTCTTATTATCAATATAAATTTCAGGGGAATACTTTGGATAGCCATAAAAGATTGGATTAAGAAAATCCAATAAATTTCCATCGTAGCATCGATCCGCATAAATTTTCACCCTCTGAACAATCCATTCTGTTTTCTTTTCCCTACCGCTAATTTTAAAATTATGAATTCCGATATCTTCATACTTCTCTACATCCTCAGGTCTTATCCAGGGAGATTTAATAAATTCAATCGGATCTTTCATTTTCTCAGAAGTACACCACATGATTGAGAAATCATCAAATCTTTTAGTAGTAGGGCCCTCTTCTTGAGAGCTGTGCCCCAGCACACAACCGTGATACACAGCTAAAGGACAATCCAGTAAACACAGATTATTTAAAAGGATCTCTACTTTTTTTCCAGTAGACACTATTCTCTTAAGCATCTTAAGATCCCTATTTATTGTGTCAGGAATAGTGACCACATCAACCTTGTCGATAAAAAACTTCAATTTTTGCCACGAGGTAACGTCAGCTACTAATGAAAGCTTGATTTTTAAATCAGGAAAATATTTTCTAGAGAAATCAATCAAAAAAGGATTAGATAAAACAACACAATCTGCACCCATACTCTGTATTGACAAGAAAAAATCAAACAATTCTTTCTTTTGAAAATATTCTTTATTGCCCAGACATAAACTATTTGCAACATAACTAAAAGAGGCACCTAGCTTGTGTATTGCCTTAATGTGCTCCTGAGCTACCGCGTGGTCCACCTGAGGAACAGATTCAGGATGTCGCATGCTACCGCAAAAGCTAGAGGCAAAAGAAGCATAAAACTCACCAATATCTTTCTGAAACGGCTTAAGGGCTTCAAGCAAATTAAGATCCCAATTGTAAGGAACGTTTAATATCATCGTTAATTAATAACCCGTGGTGTTTTCCAAGATTTTTCTTTGATCATAATATAGAGCAATCCAACAATATAGCTTAAAGCAAGATTTATTAAGACACAAACAAAAAGAGAAATCCCATCGCTGCCTTTTCCTTTTAGATAGTTAGAAAAATGATACCCGAAAATAATGTGGAAAATATAAACAAAGAAAATTCCCCTGCTATAAACATTAAAAAGATTATATCGGGATAGCTTCATTGAAGAAAAATACCTGTCCCCTAAAAAAACAAATAACGAAAAAACACCTGTTGCACCCAAAAACAAACCTTTAGGTGCAAACGCAATACTGCCCCACCAATTTTGCGTATCAAACGTAAAAAAATTAAACGTAGATATAAAATATATTATAGAGAAAAACACGCCATAGCTTAAGGTTATTCGATAAAATTTCTGTTTATTCTCTTTAGTTTGATCATATAAATATCCAATGATGAATCCAAAAACAAACAAAATATAAAAACGTAGAAACGGAAGGTATACGAATCCTCCGCCAAAAAGAACTTCATATAAATACGTTGTTTGAAATGGCAAGAAAATACCTCGCAACAAATCAACTGAAAAGAATAAAATTAAAGATAAAAAACACCAAAATTCTAATTTTATTAATTTCAGCATAACCAATGAAAAAAATAACGAAACCCCAATAAACTGAAGAGCATCCCATGCAAAAAGATCTTCCGGTCCAAAAGCAAGGATATTCATTAAAAATCCACAAACAATCAAAAAAATTGCCCGGAAAAAGGTTGTTCTTAAAAATGGAAACTTTCCAACAATAAAAGATCTCTTGTTACGATCAAATCCTTTTTGCGAAAAAAACCAAAAAGCCATCCCAGCGGTTATCGGAATGCATATAGAGAATACCCCGAATGTCTTTAAAAAAATGTTTAAGGTTTCTGCGGAAACCCCTGAACCAGCTGCCAAGACAGCATCTTCTTCTAAATACCACCACACAACAACGTGCGAAAAGACCATAACAAAGATCGCAATTCCTTTGATGAGATCAAGAACCAACCATCTCTTATTTTCTATGAGCGCGCCTGGATCTTTCATTCCGAAACAACTCTCTGGGCTTTACCTTTATGCCGAGGAAGATCTCCTTGATTTAGCATGACAACTTCACAAGAAATATTAAAACGTTCTTTTAGTGCATCACTGATTTCTGTCTTAAATTTAACAGGACCTTCAACTTTTAAGACCAATCCACTTTCCTTCTTCACTATCAAGTAATTCGCTGGAATATTAAAAATAGAAGAAATAATTTGCTCAATATCAGATGGAAAAATTGGTGAAGCTCCGCTACTCAGCTTTTCGCGTTCTCGTCCTTTAACTTTAATATAAAACGTTCCATCCTTTTTCTGATCAACAACTTCAATAAAATCTCCTGTTTTATACCGAACAAGAGGCATTGCCTCTTTACGATAAGTCGTACATACCAATTCACCATCAATGATTTCAATAAAAGAATCCGGCGCCACTTTTAGTCGACCAGGTTCTCCGGAAGCGATATAATGAAAATCTGCAGAACCATAGAGATCCGTAATCTTCACTGCGAGTTCTTGTTGAATATAGTGAGCAATAAAATCAGAATACGTTTCTCCTGCCAACAAAACATAATTTAAACCAAAATCTTTTGGATTTAATCCCTTAGCCTTGATCAAGAAAATAAGCTGAATTATTGTACTAGGAAGACCCAGAATTCCTTTTATTTCGAGATTTTCTAAAAAAGAAACAAAAAGATCTGGAATTTTACTTGGTGGTAAAAAAATAAATCGAGTGTTTGCTTCCAAAAGGCCAAAAAAAGGAGTCATTCCGACCCATCCGACATGGGGAATCAAAGAAAGACAAATCCCCTGCCCTGTGTCAACTCCATTTAAGAATTCTGTATCGGTCAAACGGTAGTAATCATTCTGAGATAGCGCCCATAATCCTTTATTCGACGAAGAATGTATATGAAAGATTTCAGAGGGGTCAGTAGCAAGCAACTTATAGAAATTCTTTAAGTCTTTTACTTCAGCTGGATAGGTAAAAGGAAATTTCTCTATGTCTTCAAGGCATGATAATTGAGCAGGGCAATGCTTAAATTTCTCTTTGTAGAATTCAGAATTTCGAGCTTTTTCGATAGAAATATTTAATCGACTTAGGTCTTCATTTAAACAGGTTTTCATGACAACTCCTAAAACTTTCTTTTAGCTAGTCGCTAAAAATGTTAATATTCACCAACTCAAAAACAAATCTTTTAGAAATCCTTTTTTAAAAAGAATTGCTTAATTCCAAATTTATAAATAGTATACACCATCTTATATCTTTTTAAAACAATTCTATGTTAATAGTATTTCTTTGTATCTTCTTCTCTAGGCTATCACTGATTTTACTTTCTCTAAATCTCGCCCGCCCATGAAAATATTAATTTTAACCATGCTCTCCCCATCAACAGGTCAAGAATTTTGAGTTAAAATAAAGCCTCATCCAGAAACAACACAAAAATATTCGCACTAACTATTTAAAACGACAAGACATAAAAATAGCCCTGGATAGCTTGACTAAGCAAGACCACTAGTATCTCTCTATTTAAATTTAGAGAGATTAAACTGGCTCCCCCGGAGATGTCTAACTGCTAATTACATCTCTGAAATGGATATTTTTCTCTCAAAGCCATAAGTGCTACCGTACGACCTTGAGCTGAACGGTCCTTATAATTATTTTGAAAATATAAAATAATTGCATCCACTGCTTCACTTGCAGGAGCTCCTTCTTGGGCAAAACGTATCTTGCCGTGGTTCTCTTTTTTGTTAAAACTATCAATTGGAGACATTAACTTTTGACGTTACACTAAATTTCTTGAGCGAGATACGTGCCTCTATGAGATTGAGCAATAACATTTTGTTTTATTTTTGTAGATGATGTTTTTGGGTTATAGGAAACTTGAATAACTTTACCGCCCTCTGCGTGTAAATACGATTCGACATCAATATTATACGATTGATCCCCCCAATCTTCACCAATAACAAAAATATCAGGCTTCAATTCTTTACAGGCCGATATATATTCAAGTTCGTGGTAAGGGCGCACAATATCAACACACCGTAAAGCTTTTAGCATCTCCATTCGCTCTTCAAGTGGAATGACAGGCACATTAGGTTTGTAAGAACCTACCACACTGTCAGCAGCAACACCAACTGCCACTACATCACCCAATGTTTTGCAATATTCTAATAAAGCAAGATGTCCTACATGTAACAGGTCAAATGTACCTACCGTATATATAACCATTTTAATCATTCTCCTATCATTTTTAAATTATAAGTTTTTATAATCGCATTATTTATAAAAGTTTCCACCAGTAAATTCCAGTTATCGCAAGAGTATAGATAGCAAGAGCAAAAACATTAATTGGATTTCCAGAAAGTTTTGGTGTTTTTATTTTTGATACATTCAAAGCGGCGAGCCCTAAACAAGAAATATAAAGAATAATAGAGAAGCTACCAACACTAAAAACACCTTCAAATAAGAATATGAAGACGAGTATTATATTGTTGTTATCAAGTGCCAAGCCTATGTATTCCTTCCCACCAACAAGACCGAATACGCTAAAATAACTCAACCTTAATGCACTTGCAGCGAGCATTAAAAAAGCACCAATTAAAAAAATAGGCTCGAATTTTCCATAACTTAACAAAAGAATGGCAGGAGTGACACCATAGCTTATAATATCTATTAGCACATCAAGTTGTCCACCGAAAGCACGATCACCATCTACCCGTCCTTTCATTCTTCGTGCAATTAATCCATCAGCCCAATCAAAAGCAACAGCCCATATCATACCAATCATAGCTGCGTAATAAACACCCAAAATACTGAAATAAATTGCTAAAACTGTGCAAGCTAAACCTGCTAATGAACATATGTTTGGAATATCTTTTACATAAGAAAGAATTGTAGGCTGTGCTTGTTGGGATACTGCATTGTCTTTATTCATAGTAAACCTCGAAATTTAAATACCAATAGTTTATGTTTAAATGTACTGTCGCAAATTATCATATTTGTAATAAAACATTATCCAAGCTATGCCGTGATTTAGGAAGCTTTGCATTAAAGTCATCTTCTGGATGATGATAGCCAATAGCCAAAGCTACATCACACTGATAAATACCTAGTTCTTTTTTAAACTCCTTATTTACTAAATCAGTATCAATACCTTCCATAGGCGTAGAATCTATTTTAAGACGAGCTAAGGTATGCAATGTATTTCCAAGAGCAAGATAAGTTTGTGCTTTTGTCCAACTACTCGTATCTCCATTTTTATCAGTATTAAGTTCTGCAAATACAAAGACACCAAAGGCATTCTCTCGTTCTTCTGATTTGACTCTTTGATCGTCAATACCCTTATCGATCACTATAGCATAATCATCATATGTGTAGTGTGGGTTGTAAGCAAAAAGAATGATTTGCGAACTGTCGAAAACATGAGACTGATTATATTGATGTTTTTTAGCAAAGGTTTTACTCATACGCTCTTTTGCTTCGTCACTCTCAATAACCACAAATTTCCATGGTTGTGAATTAATGGATGATGGAGAAAGGCGCATTGATTCAAAAATCACATCCAGATCCTCTTGAGGAACTTTTTTTCTGATGTCATATTTTTTGGTAGCATGCCTCCAAAGAAGGTCTTTTATAATCGGGTGAACCACATATACTCCTAATCAAAGTTAAGTTTATTTGTTTTTTAGGTATAACAATCAATATACGACTGTTGTTTTTTCTGGAAATCGTATATCTTGGTTAATAAAATACTCACCATAACCCTACTCCTAATCTTTCAAATCCTTACCAATCTTATCGCCAACTGAAGATCTCAAAATATCACGAATATGCTTATGCCTTCTCCCTGAAAGACGAACTCGATCATCGCCTGTAAGAAGATCTTCTTTTAGTAAGAGAATAAGGTTCATGTAAGACTCTTTTAGAAAATATGGTTATTGTGACGACCGTGGGTTTTTATCATTTTCAGGCTAACCCATGATCTTCAATGCAAAGCATGGAACAATATTCAACACTATTATAGAAATCTTATATTGTCCTAAAAATGCATAACTTTTTTTGCTATTATATCATGAAAGAGAAAAGCCTCTGCAGTTTATTTATCATAGAGACCTTCATCGCGTCCTTCGATGACAATACAAAAATATATGCCTAACCATTTGACACAACAAGACATAAAAATATCCCTGAATAAATTAACTACTCAGGGCTATTAGTATCTCTCTATTTAAATTTAAAGAAATTAAACTGGCTCCCCCAAGTGAACGAGTTTTGCAACTGGCTTAACTCAAATCTCGAATTAATTTCGCTGGATTTCCCCCAACCATAACACTAGGTGAAACATTCTTGGTGACAACAGCTCCAGCAGCAATAATACTCTTTTCACCTATAGTAACCCCAGGACACAAAATAGCACCCCCTCCAATCCAAACATTATCACCAATAGCAATAGGCTTACCAAATTCTTGCCCACTATTTCGTTCATCAACATTAATGGGATGACTAGCCGTATAAATCTGGACATTCGGACCGATTAAAACATTTGAGCCAATGATTACTTTTGCTACGTCTAATACAACACAGTTGAAATTGAAATAAACATTGGTTCCAACTTCAATATTTTTCCCATAGTCACAATAAAAAGGTGGCTGCAACCATAGCCCATCACCGACTTTAGCAAAAAGTTTATGACACAACGCTAATCGCTCTCCGTCTTTTACATCCTGCACAGATCGATTAAGCTCATCAAGAAAACCTCTAGCCTCTTGACGCATCTTGATCAACTCGACATCAGTTGCATCATACAAATCTCCTGCAATCATTTTGTCATACTCTCTCATATAAACTCCCCTTTCGTCACGCTTAACCATTTCATATTACAATAAACAAAAAGACGTTGCAACTATATACAAATAGTTACAACGCCTTATGATGCAAATGGCTCCCCAAGTGAACGAGTTTTGCAACTATCTTATGTATGAAAATAACTTTAAAGTACTATTTTAATTCAATCTAACAGAGGAAAAATTAATATCTCCACTTTTCATTTCAACTTCTTTTTTACTAAGACCGCTCATGCCTCTTCCCGATAGGATATAAATAACTTCCTCGGCATCCTTATAGACATGCTTTTTATGCGTTTACGTTTTCACCTCAAATTTGCAATACGCAAATATTATATCTTTTGCGCCGACAGTTTCTTCATCAAACAGAACAACCCGTGTTGCATTATCAAGACTTTTGATCAATTCATTTCAACAATCTCCTGAACGAAGCAAATATTTCACATCACCCTTCTTATTATTATATAAAGATCATTACTCTAACTTCTTTAATTATCAAGTTATGACATGCAGTTTTCTTAAAAACTTCGCCTTAGCTAGCAACGCGTGATGCCTTTTTTCGTTCATGTTCTGTCAGCAATTTTTTCCGTACACGAATCGATAAAGGTGTAACTTCAACCAACTCATCATCATCGATAAATTCTAGTGCTTGCTCCAATGAGTACTTGATGTGTGGTGACAGCGTTAATGATTCATCCGTACCCGATGTACGAACATTGCTTAATTTCTTAGGATTGGTTGGGTTAACCACCAGATCATTCTCACGTGTATGAATACCGACAATCTGACCTTCGTAAACTTCATCTCCGTTTCCCACCAACAACTTACCACGCACCTGCAATGGATACAATGAATAGGATACTGCCTTACCTCTTGCTTTAGCAATCAACACGCCATTTGTACGCTGACCAATACCATCCGTAACAATTGGACCGTAATGGTCAAACACGCTATACAACAAACCAGTACCACGTGTCATGGAAAGATAGTCAGTCCTAAAACCGATTAGACCACGTGCGGGGATTATAAAATCGAGCCTAACTCGACCTTTGTCATCTTGAACCATGTCTTTAAGTTCTGCCTTACGAATACTCAACGCTTCCATCACTGCGCCTTGATTCTCGATCTCAACATCAGCTATTAGCTCTTCATAAGGCTCATGTTTAGCGCCATCGACTTCACGGATAATCACTTCTGGACGACCAACCGCCAATTCAAAATTTTCACGACGCATGGTTTCGATCAACACAGAAAGATGTAATTCACCACGACCTGATACTTTGTATTTGTCACCTTCTAGCCGATCTACACGAAGCGCAACATTATGCTTTAATTCCTGCTGCAAACGATCCCAAATATTTCGACCAGTTACATATTTGCCTTCCTGACCTGAAAATGGCGAAGTGTTTATCTGAAACGTCATGCTGATAGTCGGCTCATCGACTGTCAGCGCAGGCAGTGCTTCGACTTCATTTTCATCACAAACCGTATCGGAGATAGAGAGTGGATCGATACCGGTAATCGCAACGATATTACCCGCTTCGGCTTCCTCGATTTCCACTCTTTCTAGGCCGTGAAAACTTAATAACTGATCAATGCGACCAATGCGTTCTACGCCATCAGAACCAATAATTTTAACCGCTACATTAGCTTTAGCGACACCACGCTTGATACGGCCGATACCAATAACACCAACATAACTGTTGTAGTCCAGTGTCGAAATCTGTAACTGCAAAGGGCCATTCAGATCAACATCCGGTGCATGCACATGTTTGACAATCGCTTCGAACAAAGGCGTCATATCACCATTGGTAACCTCTGCTTCATTTCCGGCATAACCATTAACGGCAGAGGCATAAATTACGGGGAAATCGAGTTGCTCATCGGTTGCACCGAGTTTATCGAATAAATCGAACGTCAAATCTAATGCATGATGCGGGTCGGCCCCTTCACGGTCAATTTTATTAATTACTACAATCGGTTTAAATCCCATAGCAAAAGCTTTTTGAGTAACAAAACGGGTTTGCGGCATAGGGCCTTCGACAGCATCAACCAGCAATAAAACCGAATCGACCATCGAGAGTACGCGTTCAACCTCACCACCAAAATCAGCATGCCCCGGGGTATCGACGATATTGATGTGATAATCATTCCAATTGATTGCAGCATTTTTCGAAGTGATCGTAATACCACGCTCTTTTTCCTGATCATTAGAATCCATCATGCACTCAGTCAGCACTTTACGCTCATCAAACGTACCAGATTGCTGTAGCAACTTATCAACTAATGTGGTTTTGCCATGGTCTACGTGGGCGATGATGGCGATATTTCTAATTTGTTTGGTCACGGCTATTCTCTCTAAGTTATTCTATATGTATAGATGGATTATTTATGGCAAAGCCAGTTATCATAGCGCCTACATAGTACTCGACGCTAAGCAATATCATGCTTTATTAAACTTACGATCGATACGAATAGCCCTATCTCAGAACACTATTCGTTGATTACTTAACCCTTTGTTATAACGATGATCACCATGGAGCTAGGATTATTCAATATTCCTTACTGCTTATTGCTTCATTCATTTCTGGCGCACCTATGATAGCGCGAAAAAAGCAATTTGCAAGGCATTGCATAACAGAAAGAATTGGGGACATGTACCTACTTTGCTAAAAAGTATAAAAAGAGCCCGTAAGAACTCTAGTGCTCTCATTCTAATTCAACACCATTTCCTCACTTGCCATTAACTAATCGGTTGCAAACTCGGTCAGAACTTCGGCATCGTGCCTCCAGGTATCAACCTTTAGAAAAATCTATTTAATAAAAAAGGACGCTGCAAATGCAGCGCCCTTTTTTATTAAATGGCTCCCCGGGGGTGTATAGGTCCTAACTGTATCTCACTGTCAGATGCGCCTTACTATGATAGCAGAAAGCAAAAATGTCAATTATATAGCCGATTCAGAGATAAAGTTAGTTAAAAAATGTCCGTTTTGTCCACTATTTTCAGCCCGGAATATACATAACTATTTGATATATAATCAATTAACAAATGTCCACCCCGTCGAGGTGGACATTTGTGATAATCTGTTGACCTTCAGGTTACGAACCTGCGTCACTATTGATTTAAATTGTTATTTATGAGTATTTTACGAATTTAGATATTTTCAATATGCCGAATTTGTAGCAAAGTTAAAATAATTAAATTAAGTCTGTGATTCATGTATTTCTATAATCTTCTCTCTAACAAATGGACTTAAAAAATATGATATTATTCCTAAGATCAAACCAAAGATTAACCCCACTAAGCCTCCTCCGACCGCACCTATAAAAACTGCTACAAGTGTAATAATAATTACTATCCATTTTAGTATTGGATTTTCATTATAATACTCTTTGCGAGTTTTTAGTAACACTCCTCCGGCATCGGAAACTAAAACTAATTCCTCCACCTCCACTCTTTGATCTTTTTTTAAACTACCACAATATGGACATGGAGCTTGGGAATTAGAAACTAATTGTTTCTTGCAACCATTACAATAAGTGCTTGATTTAACATCGGACATAGCAACCTTCCCTTTTTATGAAAGAATTAAGAACTGTAATAGATTTATAACAATTATTCTTATTTTCTATTCTTCTAATTCGATTCTAAATCTTACTACCCTTTAACAAAAAACTATATGGTAATGGCTTTGTTGCAGTATCAACTCTATAGCCAACAAGTTGAATGCCAATCTGTTTGCTATACGCATCTTTTCTTATTTCAATACCGCCTAAAAAAATAAGCCCTGATATTATTCTATACTTTTTTTTACCTAAAAGGGTGGACAGTTTTTCTTTTACTATAGGATCTTCTAGCCAGTCTGCCCATCCTAGATTTTCACTATTATGAACCACAATTACTGCAGGATTTTCTTTTGTTTTTCGTCCCTGAAGACTCTTTAGACCTTTAGCTACCAACCTAAACGCCCCTTCTGTTGTCGGAGATTCGTTCCTAAACTTTACTTCAAAATCTACTTCAAAACTACCTACTTTATCAGTAACCCTTAAATCTGGAGGATCTTTTGCTATAGGAGATAACCACTGTACCGCATAACCTCTTTTGAGATACTCCATTACAACCACTGCCTCAATACACAGGGAATCAATCATGTTCTTGTCTAAAAACATCCTAATTGGCTTCCCTTTTGGCAAAGTTATTTTTAATGTAACAATGCTAAGAACTTCATTAAAGCTTTCAAAAAGATTTTCGGGCAAAGTTATCTGCTTTTTATCTCTATTCTCCCAATAAAACTTAAAAAGCTTATAAAACCTATGCTTCTTTGAAATAGGATTATTTTTGGTATTTTTTTTACCAACAATCTTTAGAAATTCTAGCAATACAAAAGGAACGTCACTTGGTTTTATCTCTATGTTTACCATTCTTTTTATTATACAATAACAACAAATCCAGTTGATCTACCTGCTCTTTCTAGATAAGAATTTAGCGACCTTCAGGTCTCTACTTGCACTGTGCCAGTTTAATCCATCCTAAAAATACTTCACTCCATCACATGTTATTTTTTTCTTATTTTACCTCACCCTAAAATCAACGAAAGAACTTCTTCCGTATGTGTCTACAACAATAATCTTGTGTTTGCCTTCTTCTATGTTCCAAAAAAGCCTTTTTCCTACATCATTATCCAGCCATATCTCAAGAACTTTTTCTGTGTATTTTCTCCCCTTCAGGAAATTAAATAAATTTTCTTTGTTAAATAGTTTTCTTTTTATCTGCTTGAAATCCAATTTCCCAAAAATACATATCAACTAGCTTCATGGCAGGATAAAGAATTTTATTCTTTTTATAAATCGCTTGCTGCGCTTTTTCAAATTCTGCCTCATGATCGTTATAATATTTAGCTATAGCTTTTAAGTTTAGCCTACTAAACTTTGAATACTTTATGCCAGACTTTCGCATTCCTTCTATAAAATAACGATCATAAGCAGGAACACAGCCAAGCGTTCCAAGTATTATTTTCGTAACAAGAGTATCAGTAACATTAACGATCTTTCTCTTCCCATTTACATTCTTTACGTTGTCTCTATACCATTGTTTTATCCATTTAGATAACTCAACAATCCTATCTAGCTCAACATCCCCAATTGATAAGAAATCTAATCGTTGTAATTCTTTGTTTTCAAGCAATTTTTTCACAACACTTATATGGATCTGGTAATCTTTCCACAGTAAAAAACTTGACCCTCTGTACATGCCCCAGCTAGCCAAATAAAAAGATAAATGCAAACACGCATTGTCAATATTCTTAACCAAATCATCTCTCATAAAGAATGAATAACAATGTTCCCAAGACTTATATCTATGATTCTTATCCTCAAGCAACAAGTTATGAAAATTAATTATTTTTTTATATATATCATTATTCATTCTTTTCCCAATTCTTACAGTATATTTATATTAATATATTCGCTATTATTCTAAGTATTAAAACGCTTCTACCTCACTCTAAAATTAACAACAGAACTTCTTCCTATTTTATTTCTCTTTAAAATAATCAATTCGACTCTTCGTAAAGATCTGACCGGGCAACCTTAATTCTTCTTACAACACTAAATGCTTCACCGCTAGCATTAATTGCCAAAGCACGACTTATTTCAGATTTCGCTTCTTCCCATCTATCTAAATCACATAAAGCAGCCGCTCTTGTAGTATGTAACGCACTGCTATTTCTACTTTTATAAGGAGCTGTAGCTTCTAATGCTTCTAGAGGTCTTCCTCTCTCCCTCAACATTGAACTTTTTATAATCATTAATCCTATATGATTCGGATCTAATTCTAAAGCTTGATCAAGCAATCTCCAGGAACGCGCCTTATAACCCGCATTTCTAGACTTCTGAATTAAATCAATCAATTTGTCTAGATTTTTAATCTCTTTGTCCGCTTCAATCAACTCATCATGAATAATCTTATCAAGATTACAAGCCACTGAAGTTTCTACCTTCATATAGCCTGAATCATACCAGTTTGATCCATCCCAAAGATACTCCCTTCCATTATATATTATTTCTTTTTTCATTCTCCACTCCTAGCTATCTTCCTCGTTTTATCTAACCCTAAAATTAACAGAAGAACTTCTTCCGTATTTATCTGCACAAACTAACTCGTATTCCCCTGGCTTCATATTCCAAAACATCTTTTCCCTAGAATCAAGCCGACTTAAAAACTGTCCATTAAGAAACCAAAACACTTCACCCACCGTTGGCATAGGTTGAACTACAAACGGAATTTCTGGCAAAAACCCTTCTGGACCTGAAATGAAATATTCTGTCCCGCTAGCTGGAGAGATAATCTTAGGTCGATCAGAATCTTTAATAATATCATCAACAAAGTCAATACTGCTTGCATTCTTAACAAACAAATCAATATCATTTCTAACACCAACGGTTTCCGGCATTGCATACCAAGGAAAACTTTTTTCTGTATAAAGCCAATCAAACATTTCTACTGCTAAAGGAGTTGCTGCCTCTATCCCCACAAGCGCTTTAGATGGCCTTGCCATAAAATCCCCCAACCAAACGCCTATTGTGTATTCAGGATTATAAGCAAACGTCCAGGCATCTCTATTTCCAAAAGATGTCCCTGTCTTAAAAGCAATCTTAGGATGCATTTTATTATTATGATAAATTCCAATAGCAGCAAGGCGCTCGTCATCAGACAAGATATCAGCAACTAAATAAGCTGCTGCTTGGTCAACGACTCTTCTCGCTAAGAAACTTTGTCCATCCTCAACAATTTTATAAGGCTTATAAGCCCCGAGTCTGGCAAGAGACGCATAAGCATTAGTTAATTCTAAGAGACGAACACCACAAGACCCGAGCGTTAAAGACAGCCCATAGCGGCCAGGACCTCCGGTAAGCGTTGTTATCCCACTTGAACGAAGTAAATCATAAAGCTTTGAATATCCAACACGATCGAGAACCTCAACCGCTGGAATATTCAGAGAATTAACAAGTGCCTCCCGCACAGACACAGGCCCATGGAACTTTTTATCATAATTACTTGGCAAATAATCATTATAACGAGATGGTGCATCATTAATTGTTACTTCTGTTGAATAGAAACCATTTTCAAATCCAAGAGCATATGTAAACGGTTTTAAAGCAGAACCTGGGCTACGCAAAGCTTTTGCCCCGTCAACTTGCCCCTTGTCTTCTATTGAGAAAAAATCTGCTGATCCCACATAAGCCCTAACGTTTCCAGTCTTATTTTCAATAACAACGATCGCACCGTTTGTTACGCCAAATCTACGATACTTATCAACAGCTTTTTGAATAACACTTTCTGCAAACTTTTGAATCTGAGGATCAATAGTTGTCTTAATTTCATTTGCCTTAATTGTGCTTCTAACAAAACGAGCGAAATGTGGAGCCTCAAAAGGAAAAGAATAAACCTTGGCGTTGATAGGCTCGTTATTTGTTAGAGCATATTGCTCTGCATCGATAAAGCCTTCGTCAAGCATGCATGACAAAACTCTGCATCTTCTTTTCTTGGCACGCTCAGGATAACGATTGGGACGCAAGCGCGCAGGCGATTGAGGAATGCCTGCTAATAAAGCACTTTCAGCTAAACTTAAATCTTTTGGCGACTTCTTAAAATACCTCCATGCTGCTGCTCTTACTCCGTGAATATTGCCTCCATATGGAGCAAGTTCAAAATATAACTTTAAAATATCTTTCTTTGAATAAATTGTTTCAAGCTTAAGCGCATGAACCGCCTCAACCATCTTGTTAGACAAAGTCCTTGGCTTTGGATCTAACAGCCGGACAACCTGCATGCTAATGGTTGAAGCACCAGAGATAACACGCAAATTCTTGATGTTTTGAAACGCTGCCCTAGCGATCGCTTTTACATCCACGCCAGGATGATCCCAAAACCGCCTATCTTCAATAGCGATTGTTGCCTTTACAAAATCATCGCTAATCTCATAATCTCCCAAAGGCAAATACCATCGTCCATCATTATTTGTATAAGCTCTTAAGATATCGCCATTCTTATCATAAATAATTGTTGAATAAGGAATCTGACTTACTGCTTTCACTGGAAATGGCGCAAAATGCAATATCGCAAAATATGAAATTACGAACATAAAAAAAGCTATGCCCACAAAGACAAATAACTGTTTTATAAAACTTTTAAATCTCTTGTTTATCATTCTTTAATTTTAAAACCTTTAATATTTCTTTGTTTCCATTTTCTTCTGCAATGTCCAATGGTGTCTTGCCGTCATTATTCTTTGCATCCATATTATTTCCAGAAACAAAATACTCAATAACTTCTTTGTTTCCACCCATAACAGCTAAATGTAATGCGGAGTTCCCGCTTTCATCCTTCTGGGTCAACCGAACAAGAAGAATACCTCCCTTTTCTCTGGGCAAAGACATTATTTCCTTAACTAATTTAATATCACCCTTCACTGCAGCCTCTAAAAGCTTATGTCCATAATAATCTGCAAACTTTATATCATTAGCAGCTTCCATGCCTGTATAAACTTCATCCCAAAGGCTATCTTCTATATCATCTTCATCATCAATCATAGCTTTCTCCTATCTATTTAATAATCACCTCACCTTGTGAACTTACGCTATATATCGACGGAGCATACATAAGCTCTCCTCTAATAGCCGGAAGAACAAACGTTCCCGGATTTACGGCTCTTACTGCATATTGAAAACGAGACTTGCCTTTGACGTCTACAAAAAGTACAAGACGATCATCGCGCATATCAATGCGCTCCGGATCTGAAACTTTTTCACCATGAGATAACACAGCTTCCGATGTTTTTAATCTTGGATTAAGAATTTCAAATCCTGCAGGTAAAAGATCTTCAATAACCATATTGCGAGCTTCACCATTGGGCTCTACAAGAATTTCTCCGATTAAAACATCCCCTTGTTTGATTGTAGCCAAATCAACAGGCTCACCTTTTTTGTCAATAAAGGTCCGTCTTATTTTTATTCCAGAATCTTTCTCTTCGGATTTATTAGAAAGCGGAACACCTTGCACACTCCAATAAAAATAAGCTGATCCCTCTCCCTCAATTTTAATAACCACTTCTTTCCCTAAAAGACTTAAGTCTGATAAATTTAAATCTTGTGTTTCATCAAACTCTGCAATCTTTTCTCCATCAGCTATTACTGTTCCTTTATATTTCTGAACAATCCCTTCTTTCATCTTGATGTATTTACCTAAAGCAATGAGCGCAGCTGCATTTTCCTGAGTCGTTGCCCATCGACCATTTTTCATCGCATCATTGATACGATTAACCAAAATAGGAACGATAGGGCTATCAGGTGCTGCATCAAGATAAATAGATAAAGCTGATGCCTGTTTTCTAACGTATGAGTCAAGGCTGTCGTCTTGCTCTGGGTCAAAAGAAGCGTCGCTGACACCCTGAGCAAAGATATTATCCGCAGACTTGCGATCGCCCATAACAGCAAGAGCTCCTGCTACATAAAATCTCGAAGATCCAGGTAACTCATCTAACCTTTCCTGAAATCTCCTAATCCATGATGCCTTTATACGTCCAGCCTTTGCCAAGACATACGCACTATAAACTTTAGTTTGAATAGAATAATCTTTTTCCTTGCCAGATAATATTCTCTCAAGAAAATTTAATCCGGCTGACTTAGCGCTCATAGGAACCGAATAACCAGCTTTTTCTGCATCAAGCAGGAAATCAACAGCATAAACGCTTCCCCATGGATAAACTTCTCGATATCCAGCCCACCAACCGAATCCTCCAGAGAATGTCTGAATAGCAAGAACCTTTTCTATCCCCGACTGAACCAACAAGCGAATGGCTTCAGGAGAATAACGTTCAGGATCAACCTGTGAAGCAAGATTACGCAAATAAAGCAATGGATAAGCACCTGACACTGTTTGCTCAACACATCCATAAGGATATTTTAAAAGATAATTTAATCCTCCTAAAAGTTTTACAGACGGCAAAGATGCAATGGATAAAGAAACTTTTTCCGTTCCTTTAAGCCATTGACCAGGAATCTTAAAAGATACCTCTTGTCCAGCTTTTGCCTCCCCACTTCCTGCTACTGTTGTCCAAGCAACTGCAGGCCTGACAGGAACTTCAAAGCTCATCGATGTATTTTCATTTCCTGCTACAGCAGAAACTTTGATACTTCCCTTTTGCGGGATAGAAGGTGCCTTTATCTTAAAAGAAATAAAACCCTCTTGTTCATTCTTCAAGAATACTTCTTTCTTTGCTTCATCTAAAACTTTAAAACTATCGAGAACATCAACTGAAACAAGGATAGTGTCGTCTTTCCCTGTCATATTAAAAACGCTAGTGCTTACAACAAACTCATCATTCATTGCCAGAAATCGAGGAACTGTAGGCGTTAGAATAATTGGAGAGATTGCCTTTATATCTCCAGATGCACTTCCAAAGCTATCCTCTCCTGAAGCAACAACCATATATTTTAAAGTGCCGTTAAACTCAGGTAAGCTAAACTCTACTCTTGCCTTGCCTTGATTATCAGTAAGAACATTTGTTTTCCAAATAGCTAAAGGTTTCACCCTTTTGGCACTAACCGGATTTGAACGCTTAGGATTATAGGCTTTCCCTCCAGATGGAGCAGAATCTCCCCCAACTTTATCTTCTGAAAATTCAGGCATAAGAAGAGAATAAACATCTGAGGTTTCGATACCATTCGCCCGAACCCCATAAAAGAAGTCAAACGGATCAGGTGTTTTAAAACCTGTTAATCTTAAAATCCCGTCATCAACAAGAGCAACTGTTAAATTCAAAGGTTCAGATGTCCCCTGCTGAGTAATATCAACAACTACTTTATCTTTCGAAGAAACTTTAGACGGAGCCGTAATTGAAAGATTAATTTTCTTATCATTATGGTCTACCACTAAAGGTATGATGCCATAAGCTCTATGTGCACTCCATTTCTCTTCAGCTTTAACAGGACGAATAACAGATACAGCACAATAAGCATTTGGATCAAACTCATCAAGAACAGGAATATCAACAGTTTTAGAAAGTGAGTCTATCTCGACAACATCCGTGTAGATATTCTTATCTGTTGAACAACTAATGATAGCCTTTCCCTTAAAAGGTGATTTAATTAATAGTTTTGCTATTTCACCTTTTGCATAACTCTTTTTATCAAGCTGCAATTCAATGCGATCTGGCCTTTCCATAGCCCAAGGCTGAGAACTCCAATAACCAGAAGCATGAAACTTTATGCTTGCTGTATGTGAATTTTCTTCTATCCCCGAGATTCGAACAATATAATCACCCCATTTAGCAGGTGTAAAAGAAAACTCTCCTTTAGAAGCTGCAGCATCAATAGGCTTATCCAGAATAACTTCTTCACGGCTTTCAGTCGTGTAGCGATATCTTCCTTTTTTGTCTTTTTTCAGAATACTATTCCATATAACTTTGCTAACTTTGACATTAAGCTTTAAAGGAACAATTTCTTTTCCTGTCGCATCAACCGTAACAAAATCAAAATTAACTGGCTGACCAGTAGAACCAAAACCTTCTACTTGCTTGCGAATTCCGATAAAGAACGGATAAGGATATACATCTCGCTGCTCATAATTAGCAACAGCCCTCCCTCCAAGCTCCTTAGCAACCGCACCAATATCTATTACTAAAGAAGAAGGTACTTTAATATTTTTAGGCAGATCTAAAGAAAACAATGCCTTCCCCTCGATGTCTGTTCCTAAAAATCCTATATTCTCTTTTTTGAAATTAAAAGAAATTGTTTTATCAACAAAAGTGAAATCTTCACAACCCTTTGGCTTAAATATTTTTGATTTTAAACGATATGATAACTCCACATTCTTATCAACGGCTGGAGCGCCAAAAGATTCTTCAACACCAACATTTATGTTTACCTTATCAGAAAGAAAATAACTTGGCTTATCTGTTTTAACGGAAACTTTTAAATTATCTGGAATAAACTCCTCAATATTAAAAGACATGCTACCAATAACATCTTCGCTTCCGGGGATTGAAACCTCAGCAGTATAAACTCCTGTTAATGCGTAATCAGGAAAATCAGCCTCAACATCAGCGATGCCAAAAGCATTTAAAATACTAATTATTTTCTTAAACTCTCGTCCATCCGGTCGCTTAATAACAATATTAACCGGAAAGCTATCTGGAACATTAACGCCTTTACCGCGGACAACAGATCGTAAATACACTCTTTCTCCTGGACGATAAACTCCTCTATCTGAATAAACAAACGATTCATATCCACCAGAAAGGTACGGGCGTCCACCAATATCAAAAGCGGTCTCATCGATAACGCATGTTTCTACTTCAAGAAAAGATAAATCGCCTCCTAAAGAAGCTGTTATGACATACGGTTTCTGTTCTTTTTTAAGATCAATATTTTCAAAATGAACAAAGCCCTTCTCATCACTTATTCCTTCATATAAAAGCTGATTTGTTTTGCTGAAAACTTTTACGTCTGCGCCTGAAACAGAATTTGCCTCAGATAAAGAATTAAGCCACACCAAAAGATCAGCATCTCCCTGTCGCGCCAAAATACCGATATCAGTCGTTAAGAGAAGTTTTGAGGAACCCCTATAGTAGTAATCATCATTAACAGGAGAAATGGTCAAATAATAAACGCCTCTATCTTTTTCTGAAAGAATATCACGAAAATTCAAATAACTTGTTCGAAGCTGATTAAGTTCGCCAGAAACATCTATTTCCTTCTCTAGCATATCTTCCCCTAAATCATTTGGTATTCCTCGATAAGAAGACTTATTAAGAAGATAAACAATGTTATTGTCATGGACTTTGTGAACTTTTAAATTAACTTTCTCAAGATTGACATGACTAAAAGCAATATTCTGTTCACCCTTTAAAGAAAGATACATCCCCGGTGATTCAAAATCAACATCCGGATTAAGATCAGGGATAACAACGGATGCTGTAAAATCTTTTGCAAGTTTTACGCCGTCCTTTGTAGGCATTCCTTTTGCAGCCCTTACCTTGTAGATCTTGCCTGGCTTAAAATCACCATAAAGCTTAATTCCCCAATAATTTGCCTCAATATAAAAATCAACTCCTGGGTCAACTGTAATATACCCTTTAATCTCATCAAGATTAACATTCGACCGAGTGTCAAGCTTAATAGATCCCTGATTTCCATATGTTTGCCCTGTGGCTTCGCTAATAATAAATTCTGATACATAAATCTTTTTCTTAACTTCCTTAGCGATCCTGGAAACAGGATGAAAATATCCGCTTATTCTCTCCTGAGCCACCCTCACAAGGCTCGCGCCAGACCTCCCGTCTACAATCAAAGAAATCTTAAGAAGCCCTACGATGTTAATAATCACAAATAAAGCTACTATCCAAAGCCATCTTTTTTTGAATATTTTAAACATTTTATACCTCCAGTAAATTTATTTATTAAAATCTTGTAAATAGTTATCAATATTAAATGATGAAAAAGGAGCATCGCTTCTTAAGTATAGCGGATGGTGTGGATGTCCTTTGGCCAGCAACTTTCCCTTATGAACCCATTTTGCAGAATAAGGCTTTACAATATTAGCAATATCTTTTAAGCATTGTTTTAAGAATATTCGGCTTTCAATCAAGCCACCCCATGCCGCCCACACCGTCGCCTTCGGGTTATTCTGAAAAACTTCTTTAATGTATTTAAGATTCTTTTTGTGCAAGCTAACATTAAAATCTTGATGTATATTCTCAGGCTTAGTGGCCCTCTGAGGGTACAAATTAAGCATAATCCAACCATAAAATTCTCCCTGCTGCGCAATCGACTGAACTCTTCTCACGGTTCTATCTAATTTCTCAGGCTTTGCTGTGCTTGCATTAATGCCAAAACAAATAAGTGGCCTTTTGCCCCTTTCACCTAAAACAA
>Ga0307990_1000261_pt1 | contig 50673 bp, 63 predicted proteins | sample EllFjometagen129_FD_203168 | JGI IMG/M metagenome (GOLD analysis project Ga0307990, IMG submission 203168) | Marine microbial communities from Ellis Fjord, Antarctic Ocean - #129 | ecosystem: Environmental > Aquatic > Marine > Unclassified | place: Southern Ocean | collected 2014-10-08
GCCGCCGCATAATCCAATATCGACCAAACCTTACCATACGACCACTGCTCAGTATCATCAGTAACACCAGAGTCAGTAAGGTTTACGACTTTGCCGTATGACCATGTAGGGGTTGGAGGAGTAGTTGCCATTAGCTAATTACCACCTGCGGATCGATAAAGAATGTTCCTGCCGCTGAGTACTTAGACCAGTAGATTTTACACCTGACCTTGCTTGCCACTGCTGGATTTATTGTTGCGCTTAGCAGAGTCCAATCATCTGCATCTGCACCCCAGTCTGTAATGTCTATTAAAGTGCTGATTACTTTAGCATTGACATATTTTGTAGTATCATCATAACCAGCAACGTATTCTACTTCCAACCAGATATCATCCTGTGCAGTTATGTCATTAATAGTTGCTGCCATATCGTTGAACACCCAGAACCCAAATGTCTGTGAGCCTATGTCTGCTTCTATTTCTGTTTCCATGATGCAGGCATGATGTTCTGGGTCAAAGAATTCAAAATCAGCTACATTAGGAACTATCTTGAGGACATCGTCAGATAGCTTTTTATTACAAACTTCTCCAGTTACAGCAGCTTTTTCGTAGTAACCACCTGTAAACCATGTTCTGTGAGCACCAAGCACTTTTTGGTAGTTCTCTATAAAAATATTTGCTTGACTACCAAGCGCTATGTTATCATTTTTTACATACCCGTTGTTTCCGCCGAGTTTTACATCTTTTCCGATATACTGGGATGAAGGAAAAGTGAATGTCCAAATATCCTCTAAAGCATTTTCAACCTCAACTCCAATGTTTACATTGTCTAAATAAATTTTTGACTTAATATTCACTATCCCATAACCACCACAGTTATAGATCGCACAATCTGATATATAAAATAGCCCACCGTAACAATACATGCCATACTGACTTGACCCAGATCCAGATCCTTCAATAATAACCCGCTTTAAATAAATAAAAGTATCTCGCATTAACATTATTAAGCCGTTAACAGCTGTTTTTATTAAGCACCCAAGAAACATCATGACACCACCAGATGCGCAATAAAACATTGAACTGCTATTGGCGCAATTTAATGCTTCTATATATCGAAACTGATAGAATTTATCTCCGTTGAGGATAATATTATAAATAGCACTGTTTCCATCAATCAGTGGCAAGTCATCAGCGTCAGCATCATAAGCAGCCTCCTTAATTGTCCAAGCTGAATCATCAAACCCGTACTTGGTTCCCATGTCAGCTATCCAATCTTCATCAGCACTTATGGTTACAGCTTGATTCGTAAGAGTGCCTCCAGCATACTCCCTGTCAATTACAATATTTGAGGCATTAGTGACTTTCGTAATCAGATATTGAAATCCATCTGGACCGATTATATATCTCCCCTGATGCTTATTCCTGTCCATGTCAGCGTCGTCAATTACAACTGCGGTACTTCCATTTGTCCAGTCTGAGGAAGAAACAGAATGAGCCGCACGAGGCCAGCCCATGAAGATAATAGGAAAGGCAGCAGTTCCATCGTCAGCAACAATAATGTTAGCTACCATTGTATGAGAAGACACTCTGCGAATGAAGATTACGTTGACCTTAGTAATATCAAAACCTGAGTAAGCCATAGCAGTCGCAAGACTCTGCCAGGCATCGTCCATAGTAGTTCCGTCATCATTGCCTGTCCCAAGAGTAGTATCCACGAACCAGCATTTATAAGCCATCAGTCCACCTCCTCAAAGATATTATTAATTACATAGGTTTTGAACTGATTCCAGGTAGGCTCGAAGCCGATTTCCTTGGTTAGCCATTGACGCATTTTTAAGAGTAGCTGAATACCTCGATACAGGGCATCCGGATAGTTAGTATCATACCAACTGGTTGCCTGAGTGATGGTGAGGTCATGGTTGTTTCTGATTGCTTTGATAAGAACCAGCATAATTTCTTTCGATTCTCCACCCTCATCACCAAGATCAAAGCCATTAAGTACTGACCATCCAAGCTCGTATCTGTTCTTCTTTTTTACCAGGCGGGCAGGGCCTTCGGTGGCGATCTGAGCTTCATTGCCAAAATGAAAGGTACAGGTTCTTTTGCACCCTGTTCCGGATCGCTCAAACTCCACTGTTACGTCAATCCCACCTTGGATTGCATTGTCCTGTCTGGTTATATTGTGTGACCAAGTTGTCATTTTTATCTCCTAAATATTTTGCTTTACTATAAACCCGTCATAAGTAATAGTTCGTTCGATTTTCAAATGATCTAAGCATATCTCCAATTTTCAATAGTTTTTTCATATTCTATGTCTCTATACTCAGCTTCTATATCGTCTGGATTTTCAGCTGGTGAGAAGTAACGCTCACCAAGTTCAAGCATCTCGATTATGTAAGCTAAACCATCCATGATGTCCCATAGTGCAGAGCGAGGAAACATTAGAAGTTGTTGCTCAAGCCGCTTAACTGTAGCGCAGGAAGCATTATGGTAAATGTAGCCTCCACGGTAGTAAGGGACAAGTTCCTTGACGCGAAGTTCTTTCTTCATTCCTCCACGTGCTTTGAGCCAAACGAGTTCATAGAACGTACCACGTCGAAACATCTCGTTTTTTATAGGTTGCTTGATAAATTCGTTAAGTGAAGTTTCTTCAATACCTATTACTTTTGCATCTAATCGTAGCGCCATAGCGAACATGTTGTCGTAGATTTCATCTGGATAGAGTTTTTCTGAGATGATATCTCGGACGTAGAGTCGAGCACTTGCTAAGTCGATACCTATTCCAAGGATAGCAGTTTCAGCAGAGTGGATCTTTACAGTCTTTGCAGGGTCGACTATTATAACAGTTTCGATGGAAGTGTCAGCTTGTACAGTTGGCTCATCCACCTTGATATCTTCCTCACGCTGAGGTCTGTCAAGTGGTAAGTTGTAGTATTTAAAGTATTCAGTGCGAAATGCAGCGTCTTTAGATGAGATAGGTAAGTTACGATGTTCTTGGTAGAAGGTGTCAGTTTCACCTGCTTTAACAGCAGCATTCCACTTAGCAGCTATTACTTCATCAGGGACAAAGTGAGGTGCTACAGACTTTAAGTTGTCATCGCAAGATTCGAGCCGTATAGAATTCCAGTCTTCTGAGCTAAGTAAGTGTTGGAGTAGTGCGTCTTCATGTTTTAGAGTGTCTATGTAGACTATCTTCCAGTTCATGTGAAGTTGTGGTACAGCTTCAATTACATCTGAGTAGAGCCAAGTTTTTAGTTCTTTGCGAATTTCTTCATTCATTACTTTTTTCTTGTCTTCAAGGTCGTCTATGACAATTAATCCTGGGCGGTCATTTTTGAAGAGTACTCCACGCACTTGCTGGCCAGCTCCACGAGGTAAGATGAAAGTGTCATAAGCTACCCATGCCTTTTTGGAGAACTGTTCCTCAATCTCATCACGCCCAGCTGCGCGCGCTCGAATAGAGCCGAAGAAAGCTTTTATAGTTTTGTTGGTTAGAAGTTCACGCTTTAAGTTTTCAGTCTGCATGATAGCAGCTGTTTCTGATTTATTGATGTAGACTATGAAAGGACAGAGACGGAAGATTATGTAGCGAGCCATTAGAGCGAGGGCTACTATAGAAGTCTTGCCCCATCCACGAGGTGCAGCTATTACATCCTTGTTTGATTTGCTGTCAATTCGTGAGAAGATCTCTCCATGTACGTTTTCTGCAAAATCTGCCCAAAAGCGCTCAGGAAAGAAGGTTTTCGCAGTCAAGCGTGTGCTACTTTGGCAAGCAAAGAGTAAGTTATCTAATTGTTGATCTCGTTTAGACATAGTTTGTTCGAATTCCGGGTGATCTTTAATCGTTCCAAGGTTTCTTAGTTATAAGGTCAAAATAGCTATATTTTTGTTTTTCTTTCAACCATCCGTATTCAGCAGTTCCAAGACGTACAGCTTCAGGCCAGTAGTCGTCTACATTTATATGATGGCGAACTTTGAAAGCTTTCTCTCCAGCTTTAGCGAGTTTGTAACCTTCATCAGGTCCAGCTATTACCATGTAAGATAGGAGCACTCCAAAGCCGTGAGGCTTGTTGCCATTAGCTGCATAGGTACGATATTTGTACTGGCCGAGTTTTACAACAGCTGGAGTGTAAGGCCCTATGTGGATTACAGGGTCAGTAGCAATAGACCAATTAGTGTAGCCTAACATGAGGGATTTCACTTGTTGAATTACCTCAGCACCTCCCCATGAGATCATATGGTCAGAGTGTGAGCCGTAGCCTTTGAGGGTGTTAAGGTACCACTCACGACGACAGATCCAAGGCATGAACTTCCAGTACATTTTACGCTCATTACGATAAGCGCAATCCCAACCACCGTTAGGTAAGTTAGTAGGGCTAACTTTTAATGTGTGTTTGATACCTGCAGGACCTTGATGAGCCCAGCGAATTGGAGGATGGCCGAAACCCAGCATTTCCTCATCAGCATGACGATCCATGAAGTCTACAGAGTCATGCAGGGTGTTATAGCCAAATAGAACATGAGAGTCTACACAGAAAATGTATTCACCAGTTGCAGCTTCAGCTGCCCGCATTCGAGCGCTGGTAAAGCAGGGTTCTTCCTGTCTTATTATTCTTACGTTGTGTTTCTTGATGAAGCCTACTGGACAGGCTATTCCGATGAGTTCATAGAACTTTGGATCAGAGTTGTCACAGACCACTATTTCACACTCGCCAGATACACTTTTGAGCATTTCTATAGCGTTGTTGAGAGTTACGTTGAGCATGACGATATCGTTTCTATTGGAGATAATTATTGAAAGTTTCATTTCACCTCCAAGAAGTATACAACTTTTTTCTGGTTAGCACGAATAGTGTAGAACTTTATAGTTAAGTTATAGTTAGGAAACATAGTTATTATTTTTCTGGTCATCTCATGATGTGATTGCCAAGTCATACGGAAGTTAACTAGTCCATCTTTAGTGGTTTTAATCAAGCGCTCGTAGTGATCAGTTTGTTTGATTTTCAAATGATCTATTTCACCTTCACCTGGACAGTTAATGTCGAAAGTGAGAGCTTTAGGTTTAGTTGATAAGACGTTATTGAGTATAGTTTCCTGATCTTTTGTGCGTAAGTGGATTAAGACAGCGCTGATTAGCACTCCAGACTGTGAGTGAGTTATAGGTTGAGTAAGTTCCCTGTGAAAAACTTGAAGTATATATTCTGGGAAACGTTCTATGATGCGACTAGTCATTGATAGTGAAGAGTCGTAACCTATGTAATTAGGCTCTTCTCTGACTTCCTTTAAGTATTCAAGGAACCTGCCAAAGCCGCAACCTAGGTCGAGGAAGGACTCAGTGTTGCTGTGTAAGAATTCGAACATGTCAAGAGTGTACTGAGGACGTTTATGGCCCCAGGTATTTTCAGCTCGCTTAGATTCACGCTCATTCCAGTCGTTAGTTTTTGCTTTTGCACTTGCTTGTGCTACCATTTATAGTTCTCCATAAACCATTTAAAAGTTTTCTTAATTCCTTTATCTAGAGGTGTTTTAGCTTTTATGTCAGTTGAGGTCTCTACGTTAATTATTTCTCCTTTTATATACCCATTGAACTTTACAGGTGGTGCGTAGTTAGTTAATTCTTCAGAAGTATTTTGGATTAGGTATGCTAGTTGTTTTATGGAAGTTGTTATTCCAGAAGCTACACACATAGAGACCTTATTGCTGGAATTTATTATAGTACTTACTACATCGTCAATGTAGATGAAGTCACGAGTTTGCTCGCCGTCTCCGAAGATTGTGAGGGCTTTTTTGTCTAGTGCATTGCGAATAAAAGCAGAGATGACAGATGTCTTGTGGAGTGAATGAGGTCCGTAGACATTGGAAAGGCGTAAGATTGTAGTGTTTACGTTGTAAGCTTTACGATAGGTAGTGCAAAGTGCTTCACAGGCTAGTTTAGATGCAGAGTAAGGAGATTGAAGTTCTGGAGCCCCCATAGAGGAAGTGAAAACTAATCGAGCATCACAAGTTCGACAGTAGTTGAGGGCATTTAAAGTGCTAGTGATGTTTTCTAAAAATGCTTTCTTTGGCTTAAGAAGGGATTTCCTAACGTCTGTGAATGAGGCGAGATGGATGAAGTTAGAGCAAGATTGTATGTGGATAGAGACTTTGCAAAGATCACAGCCTGTGAGTTTGTCTAGGATGACGAAGTCTTTGAAAGATCTAGAAAGTTTAATAGATAAGTTCTTACCTATGAAACCTAAGCCTCCTGATATTATGTAGTCAGCATTCATATAGTTTGCTCAATTGTAGTTCGTTCGAATTTCGGATCATCTTCCTGTTCGTCAAGTCCGAAGTTGTCAGACTCTAGATCTTGTATAGTGGTAGGTAGTGATTCCTGAGTTTCTTGAGTTTCTTGATTTTTCGTATGCTTTTGCTCTCCTTCCTTAGGCTCAACGTCTATAATCATCCCCGCTTCACGTGCAGCTTTTAGCCCTCGATCTTTGAATTCTTGCAGCTCAACCTTGGTTAAAGTGTAAGAAGCACTTGTAGATTGGATTTTTGTAGGAGCACGTAGGCCTGAGAGTTCTAACATTACAGTGTCTGCAACTTTCATCTTATCTTTAAGATTACACTCACCAGACTCATCATCGAAGATTTCATGGTAAGTTTTAAGCGCTTTGTTGGTAAGCACACGGATCTTCTCATAAACTTTTTTAGCTTCCTCATCTCGACTAGCGCGAATTTCTGAAAGCTTAAGCTCACCCAGTTCACTGTTAAGCGTGCTACTTACAGTATCAGGTGAGATGTTGAGAATGTCAGCGATTTCACAGTATTTAAATCCCCTCGCAGCGAGATTAACTATCTCATGACTCCGCTGCCAGAGAGACTTGATGTTGTAGGTCTTTTTCTTACCATCTGTCCTGCGCTTGTCTACTTCCCTAAACTCGAATCCGTAGAGACCATTGCGTGTCTGTACATTTTCCATAGTCATTTTACACCTACTTTAGATAAATTTTTCATAATAGTATCTTATCACATAAAGGTACTATTGTCAAGGTAATTTCCTGTGTATTTATTAACTTAGTAGACTTAGATCCAGCGTCGAGCGTGCGCTAGAGCACGAGTGCACTACTTACGCTTGACGCTTGACTACATTGTTTGTCCAAAATTCGCACGAACTTTACAATCAATTAGTTTGTCCAAAAATCGCACATACTTTCACACTCACCTACACTCACCTTATGTTCGATACACACTACAATGTACATTTTAGTACCATTTAATAAACTACTCACAAAATGGAGGAGAGGTAACCCGCGAACTATACACCTAGATTTCCCCCTTCGAGTTCATTATCATTTGTAAGTGCCTGTTACCATTGGATTTAAAAATAGTTGTTGACAAACTATCAAAATTATGATTTAATGGTTTCAACGTTGTAATTTGTTCTTTGACAATTTGGGTTAGGTGGTATACTAGACATGAAAGGAGTATATCATGGAACTAACAAAAGCTATAGTTGTATCCAAGCAGTGTGCTTTAAGCCCTGATAAGGATAGTACAGAGTCTAAGCAGTTCAAGGTTGAACTAACCATACCAGCTGGTACAACTACACAGAATATGGCATTAGCTATCCTCAAGTCTGAAGTTATTAGATTTCAAAATAGCCAGCGTAGTAAGTATGACAAACTAGTCAATAATTCTACGCACAAGCTAACCTTTAAAGCTCCTATAGGTATGATAGATCCTGAGCAAGCAATGGTAGCTAAGTTGCAAGCTATGACAAGTGAGGAGCAAGTAGAGTATTTGAAGAAGATGGTAGAGAAAGCAAGTAAGTAATTTAACTACACCACCTAACACAAGTTGTAAGAAGCCCTAAGTGGAAACGCTTAGGGTTTTTTTATTGCTAGTTAGTAAGGTGAGTAGTTAGGAGCTAATCAATGGTACGGAAAATTACTTTGATTTTGGGTTGTAGTTGTGTTATTATTATTATATGTTTATATTTTTAGTGCTTAGTGCCTGAATGCTGTACGGCTTATCCCCGATATTATTGTAGGAAAATATATATATAGAATTATATATATATAGAGATATAGAGATATAATAATATATATATATAATGTTAGTATCTAGTGTCGTTGTTATTAAAATGACCAGACATAAGCCGTACAGCATTCAGAGACTAGAGCACTAACGGCATTAATGTATTAATGACACTAACAACGGTTCGTTCGATAATCGTACGAACTATAATGAAAGAAGGAGGTTAGCTATGAAAGAATTTGGTAAGAAGAAAAGAAAGAATGTTCCTAGAGATGGATATTTAGAGGATAGTACTAAAGGCAGTAGTCATATGAACCCAGTTAACTATAAAGGTGATGTACTTGTTCAAGTATGGATGGATAGTAGAGTGATAGCTACGCTGAGTAACTGGATAGAAAGTAAAGGCTTAAGGCCTAGGTTTATGAGTGAGGTGATTAGAGATCCTTTAATGATGCTGGTGGACTTAATAACTGAAAATGGTGAGGTTGAGTTAGTAGATAATACAGCTATTGCTAGAGACTTATTGCAAGCTAAGTATAGAATTAATCTAAACCGAGGAGGGAGAGGTAAGAAGAATGCATTGCATAATAGTATATTGACTGGTAGAAGGGAACAGTTTGGTGCTAGGTTAACCAGTAGTAAAACTAAAGACATATACACACCTGCGACTAAGACTAAGAGTTATATAACTGATGAAGAGTGGGAACATTACGGTAAGATGAATGCTGAAGCTAAAGAGCAAGAAATGAAAGAAGGTATAGCTAATGCAGTAGCTAGTGGTAAAGCCTCTGAGTATGTTATGAAAGAAGTTGAGGTAGATAAAGTAATTGAAGCTGAGCCTAAGGTTGAATCTAAACCTGAGTATGTTAGTGTAACAAAGGATGAAGTTGTTATGAAGGAAGGTGAGCTAGATGAGTTAAGCGAGGAGGAATTTGTAGAGAAGCAGAGGAAGAAAGATGAAGCGAGGATAGCAGCTGAGAATGCACCTGTTGACATTAGTCAGATGAAATTGGCTAAGGAGTAATTGATTTATGTTTGTACGGAAATCGAACGAACTATTAAATACCACCTAATGAAAGGAGAAGATATATGAAAAATATAGTAGATAGATTTTGGGCTAGAGTAGATATCAAAGGAAAAGATGAGTGCTAGGAGTGGCAAGGATATACAGATCCAGATGGTTATGGTTTTATGTGGTATGATGGTAGAAATACACGAGCTCATAGATTCTCATATGCAATTAGTATAGGAGATGTAATAGATACATTGATACTACATAAATGCGATAATCCATCTTGTGTTAATCCTAATCATCTATATGCAGGTACTGCTAAAGATAACGTAAGAGATAGAAATGAAAGAAATCCACTTAACCCGTTTCAATCAGGTTTGGCAAAATGTAAACTAAGTGATAAAGATATTAAACTTATAAGGTCTATGAAAGGTCAGCAATCATTAAGAGATATAGCCTATGAATTTAATGTAAGTCATGAAACAATTAGAAAAGTACTAATGTCAACTAAATATATGTGCAAAGAAGGTTATTATATATAGGCAAAATGCGATAGTTTATCATTTATTCTAATTAACTACTTGACAAACGGGGTTAGATATGATATGATATGTTATGAAAAATGAATTTGAAACATTTAATCAATAACTAATGAAAGGAGGTGATTTAAACTATGGAACCTACTAGAAACTTTAGCACTCAAGAAAAACTCGTATTGTTTCTGAGGGAAATGACAGATGGTCGTGAGGATGAAGACTGGGGATGGCAGGAAGGATTCTGCTGTGGACTAAATGAGGCTGGGATTTTAACTGATAAAGAATTAACTATGACGATAGATGCTATGAAGGAGGTGATTTAAACTATGAAAGAATGGAAAAAGAAAGTCGTAAGAAGGTATATGGAGGAGGAAAGAAATTTCCCTAATTATAAATTAGATCTTAAAATCTATCCATGTTACTCAGAAAAGTTATTTAACTGCTCTGTATATCCTTGTAGAGCATTTGGCAAGCAACTTGTTTATAAACTATTTGATGAACTATTAAATATACCAGGTAGTTAGGAGATAAATGACTAATGATAAAGTCAATAATTAATGAGGAGGTTAATAGAAAGCATCTCATCTACCACTCACCTTTGCCACGTAAGAAGCAACGCACTACCATGAGAGCAGAAAGGTGTGGGAAGGTAGTAGTCTACAATGAGATGCAAGTAGCACTTTATAGGTGTAAATTAGTTTGTTCGAAAATCGGACAGACTGATTAGGGCCATCAAAACAAAAAAAGGAGGTGAAACTAAACTAAATGACTACTTTAAAGATATTACGATTTACAGGGCATGTGACTCAAATTGAGGACTGTTGGCAGAAGTCAGTAGCTTCCTTTTGTTCCTTGTCATGCTTCAACGAAGATCTTGCTTACATTCTAAGGGAAATTCCTCAAAGAAAACTACGCCACTGGGTATTTGGATTTACTAAAGATCAGTTTGTTCAAGCATGTAAAGGATTTAAAACGGCTTCTAAATTCTGTACTTACAAAGATATTTTAAACTGGTCAAATCAATCAGAACTTAAAGTATATAGAATTAATGAAAAGCACATGTTTATATTTGAAGATCAAGTTCTATTCGATAAGCGTAAGGAGGTGAAACCAAAGTGAAATGTCCTAATTGTAACGCTAACAATGACCACGTAGTTGACACTCGTTCTACTAGCGATGATGAAATTAGCCGCAGGCGTGAGTGCTTAACTTGTGGCTTTAGATGGAATACTAAGGAGGTCTTCGATGGAAGCAAACGAAAGTATAGAAGAAAAGAAAAGGCAAAGAGAATCACTTAACATTAAACTTAAACAACTGCATAAAGTAAGAATTGAAGCTCTCAATGCTTATCATATAATAAATGAGAGATATTCAGACACTAAAGCTGAATATGAAGTACTTGACTATGAAATAGCTATGTCAGTGCGAACTATCTTGCCACCTGCAGGAACTACCAAGAAGACACCTAAATCGCCTGAACTTTCAGTCGAGCAGATAATAAATATAGCTGATCGCCTTGGGATTCAGATAACTGTTAAATCAGAAGGAGAGAAATAAATTATGGGACTTTACGTCTTGGCAATTCTCCAATTGTGTCGCAGATGGTGGTTTGCCTTAGTAATAGGAGTAATACTTTGGTACTGCATTTATCAGTTTGCAATAAATGTAGATGGTTACTTGACAACTCAACTTAGTTGGTATAGAACTAATCTTGGAATTTAAGGAGGTAAATTAACTATTATGTACAAAGTAGAAAAAACTTGGCGATCTATCGACTATCCATGTGTAGTTGTAATGAGTTCACTTGGACACAGATGTGGTTATGTAGGCATTCCGCCTACTCATCCACTTTATAATGTAGCATACGATAAAACTACATACAAACTTCAATCTTACTGGGATATGATACAGGGGCAAAGAAAAGTAAGTATTAAATGTCTACAAGATAACCTTGGGATAATAGGTACTTTCCTTTTTATGTGTGGGAGTAATAAACTTACTCCTGGAACAAATCTAGGTATCCATGGAGGGGTGACTTACTCAGATAACAAAGATAATTATCCATCAACTATCCAAGACCATTGGTGGTTCGGCTATGATTGTGCTCATTTAGATGATGCTAAAGATTTGTCTGTTGTAAGTGATCAAATAAGAGAGTTAGAAGAAAAGTATCCAACTGGTGGAGTTATTAGATCACTTAATTATTGTTTTTATGAGTGTGTAAAGCTTGCAGATCAACTACGTGAGATAGAAACTAATTATAATATAAGAAGAGAAATCTTGTTTAGATCTTTTCAATAAGGAGATAAGTAACTATAAAAGTTAAAAATAAACAAGACTACAACAAGAAGATGAAAGCTCGTAAGCGTAAACCTAGGAAACTGAAAAAGAGGGAAAATAGACAAAGTCGCTAATTAAATGTACCAAAAGGAGATAAGTAACTATGAAATGCATAAGACACTATGTAAATGAAAAGGATGTCAGACGAGTCAGCGATAAAAAAGCTGAAAAACTTGTATCTATAGGGTACTACAAATACTGTCCGAAAAAGATTTTTAAGAGACTAAATAAGAGGTAAATAGACAATTGTACACGCTTGACTAAAATGTACCAAATATTACCTTGCAATTCATATGTAGATGTGTTATAATCACTTTACTTGGTCGGAAACCAATCCATTCTTTAACTCAACTTTAAACAATCTAGGAGGTATTAACTATGCCAGTAAAATTAAGTATAACAGCACAGGTTCCAGCGAATAAAGCTAAGAATACACCTCAGTTAGGTCCATGTACTGTGTCAGTAGACACAGGGAAAGATGCAAAAGAATCTATTGCCCTGTTCGGCGATGAAGCGGTTAAAAGCAACTCCGACGCTAACTGGATAGTAACACTTCAGTCCAACATTAGAGCTGGCTTGAAGAAAGGTGAAACTCAGGATCAAATCCAAGCCCGCCTCGTCACTGCCAAAATGGGAATAGCTGCAAAAGGTGTCAAAGTTGACCCTGTCCAGGCTTACCTTGCACAGTTTGGTTCTGCTACACCAGAGAAGCAAAAAGAAATGCTCGCTGAACTTCAAAAGCGAGCAGCCAAGAAGTAATCTGCCATATTACTTCACTCCTCGGTGTTCTGAGTACTTCCGACCTACTCAGAATACCTTTTTTTGATTCTAATTAAATTTGGTACAGTGAGGTAATTATTATTAGTTCGTACGATAATCGAACAATCAAATAACGAAAGGAGAATAAGAAGATGAAAGTAAGTTCAATAAGTGTATTTAATGAAGAAGGTGGTCCTCTGGCTCACATCAAAAATTTAGACAAAGAGGATACATGGCCTGTTACACTAAATATCACTAATAATATAAAAGATTCTTATATTGGACCTTCAATAACCTTCTACATGACTATCCCTGAACTAATCCAGTTTAAAAATTCCTTCCTTGGATCTTTCAACAAAGTTATGAAAGAGGCTGACTATGACCGCTAAATGGCAGCGTTGGAAGAACATCATGAAAGCGCACCCTTTCGAAGAAAAACGTCTTGCAAAGTGGCAGCCACCATATATCTGTCAGCCTAAATATGACGGCTGGAGGTGTCGAGCTATTCCAACTGAAAGTGGATACTTACTACTTAGCAGTGAAGAAAACATTTTCTATTCAGTACCTCATATAAATGAAGCATTAAATTCTTGCGGCTTTGGTGTTGAACTAGATGGTGAACTTTACTGTCATGGTATGAAGTTTGAACAGATTAGTAGCATAGTTGGCAGATCTATTAACTTACACCAAGACTATAAACAAATACAATTTCATATCTTTGATATAGTTAATAAAGACCCACAAATGGCTAGAGTATTAAGTATTGATAAACTCAAGGGACTCAATTCCTATATTAAAGTATCTCCATTTTGGTTAGCTAATTCATTAGATGGAGTTAAGTCTATTTATGATAAGATCATAGATCTTAATTATGAAGGAATCATTATAAGACATATCTACTCAACTTATGAAACTAAACGCTCAACATACCTTATGAAATTTAAACCTAAAAAACAAGACACTTACACCATTGTAGGTTGGAATGAAGAAGTCTCAATGAGTGGAGTACCTAAAGGTCGTATAGGTTCACTAATTATGTCTTCGCAGACTGGAGATGAGTTTGCAGTAAGTGCTGGATTAGATGGTAATGAAAAAGCTAGACTATGGAAGATTAGACACGAAATAGCAGGCCTTTCAGCTATCGTTCACTATCAGCACATGAATAACAAAAAGATACCTAAAGGAACTTTTAACGTGGAGGTGATTAAAGATGAAAATGATAATAGATGATATACTAAAACAAATAGAAGAACTAAAACCTGGAGACACACAGTCATTTATAGCTTCTCACATACTAATGTTAGCTGTCCACACCAAAGCATTAGCTTGTCATAGTGAATGTTTAGGAATGAATGCTGAGAATGCTATATCTTGCTGTGAAAATGGAGTTCCTCCTTTTAATCAAGCATCTTACTTCGAAGTTATGCAAAAGTGGGAAATGGTAGATGAGAAAGGAGAAGTTATTATATGAAAAGGTCAGATCTAATAATGGATGATTTTATAGGAGAAGGAAATCCTTCTTCACGTGAAAAACTATTAAAGTGCTCAAGAATAATTCTTAGAAATAGGAATAGATTCTATTGCAAAGTATGTAAATCTAATATTACAGATAATGGCTGTACGTTCTGTGATAAAACAGAAGGTAGAAATCCACCGAAGGAGGTAACGACTATGAACAAGGAAAAAGACACAACAACTGACAATCAAGCTGCCTACAAAGTATCTCACAAGTTCTACATCGCAGGTGTACAATACCACCAGTTGCATAAAGTCCTCGACGGACTTGAAGTAGACCAACATATGCAATTAGTTCCTGAACCTACAAACAAGTATGATCCTAACGCTGTGCGCATTGAGTTTAAAGACACTATGTGTGGCTACTGCCCAAAGAAATTTAGCTCTGAAGTATGTGCTTCTATTGCTATTGGATGCTCTTTAAAATGCATAGTAGTCGAACTTAACAAGCTAGCGAAACCCTGGGAGATGTGCAAAGTTGAAATTAGGGAGGTAACCTAAATGAAAATAATCTACTGCTCTGTCTGTGGAACTCCTCTACCAGTAATCCGTAAGGCTGTAAAAGCCTATGGTAGAATAGTGGACATAATAGACCCTCATGAATGTGTAGATCCACCTGTACCTTTTGACTTAGACCCACTCATCGTTCCTGAGTATACTGAGGAAACTGAGGAAAAAAGAAAGTTTGTACAAAATTTGGATAATCTAAGACCTTCAACAGTAAGCACCGCTGACCTACGTGATAGAAGGAAGGAGCAAGATGTTAAATCATCTGCTCCATCTTCTCTCGTCGACAGCATTAAAGACCTAATGCCCAGCAGTCCAGAACATGAGCTTACTAACGGCAATTTTGAAGGGAATGAGTTATGAAAAAGAACGTCTTTATAGTAAATAAGTCATCGCATGACTTTTCTGCAGCGAGGAACTATGGAGATGTAATCTTTCTCAGTGAAGGACCTATGAATCGTTATTCTACCAACAACATGATGAGAGTCTTTACTGAACGTATGAAAGATTCTACAGAAGAAGACTACATAGTTCCTTGCTCTTTAAACGTCATGAATAGCATAGCTTGTGCAATTTTCGCTCATAAACATAGCAAACTCAACTTATTACTCTTTAAAAATGGAAACTATATCGAAAGGAATCATATCTTATGAAAGGGATCTACGATAAGTATTTAGGAGGTGATTAACTTGTATCGACTAAAGCTAACTACCACTGATGGTAGAACTATCCTTGGCCTTTTCGTCCATAACTCAGATCGAATTCTCATGGAAAGAAAAGTTAGGAAAACGTCTTGGATGCTTCCTAGAAATAAAAAAGGTGAAATCATAGGTGCTGCTAATCTTGAGTTCATCAAAGTAAAAAGTTATCCTAAGTCTGCTATCTACAAATCAGATGCAGCCTACTGGGATCATGAAGAGTTACTATTAAATAAACTTAATAAACTAATGGAGGATTGGAAGCCTTATGATTACAGAGAGAACATTGAAGAAATGGAGGAAGGAAGCACTACTTGAAAATAGTGACTATGCTAATCTACCACCTGATGCAAAAGATCATAATGCACTTGTGTATATAAATGAGTTACATAGTCGCATTCTTCGTATGACTCAAGAATTAATGGACTTACATTTAATAAAGAGAGGAAAATAAGATGCTAATCCCCTACCACCCTACGTGGGACATAAAAGATTCATCTAAACTAGACACCTCCATCGAGTGTCTACGGCAATACTTCTTTCGTTACCTTCTCGGCTGGCGTCCTGATTATCCTGAACATGACCTTTACTTCGGTCAAGCTTGGCATCTCGCTCGTGAATACCAACTACTAAACGGCTACCAAGATTTCCAAGGCGCTTATCAAGTATTTGAAGAATACTACCGCAAGGAATTTCCACCTGAAGGCGACGAACTCTACAAACCTAAAACTCCAACAGGTGTACTAAACGCTCTGATGGAATTTGAAGCTCAATACTCTCGTGACTTAACTGACAATGAAGTAGTTGAAATAGACGGTGTTAAGATGACTGAAATTTCAGGCACTGTACCTATTGACGAAAATCGTACAATCTGCTATCGAATGGACTCTGTAATGAGGAGATTGGAAGATGGCAAGATCTTCTCCTGGGATCATAAAACTACTCACGAAAAGTATCTATTAGGTCGACAGTGGTCTGAGAACTTTCACTTAAGTTTCCAGAATGGTACTTACACTCACTGCCTTTACTGTATGTTTCCTATTGAGCAAGTCTTAGGCATCGAATTCTGTGGTGTAGGTTTTACGTTCCTAAAGCGTGGATCTAAGAATCGTCCAGCAGGCTACCATGCTTCACTACGTAGAGTCCCTGCCTTTAAAACTCCTGAGCAAATGAATACTTGGCTCTGGACTATTAACAATCAGATGGATATACTAGACCGTGAGATGGATCGTCTCTCACATTGTAAGGAAGGTGACAGCGTCTTAATGGCGTTCCCTATGAACCCTAAGGCTTGCACAAACTATCGAGGCTGTCCCTTCCACGACTATTGCCTAGCATGGCAAAATCCACTACAACATTGCTACGAACCACCTATTGGTTTTAGAATTGAGTTCTGGAATCCAATGGAGCAGGATACTAGAAATAGAAAAGACCTTGAATGGAAAGGAGATAATTAATGTTTAGTAAACAAGAGAAGATAGAAATAGCTCAAAAAGTTGAAGAGTTATTACTAAGTTACAATCACCCAGAGATGCCAAAGGAAAAGCCTAATTTCTCTCTCCAAGTAAATGGAAAGCATAATTGGTCTTGGGCTGAAATACTTCCAAATTGGCACTATGAAAATAAGGAACCATCTATTAATCCTTGGAATGAAGGAGTTAGAGAAAGAATGAAGGAGAGAGATAGCTAATGCTAACACTTGAAAATACACTAAAGCTAATCAACGACTTAAAAAGACCTGATCAAGAGTTCTACGTTGAAGATCAATGGGGAAGACTTTACGAGGTAGAAGATGTCAGAATCTCAGATGATATGTTGATAGTTGACATTGACTTTATTGAATCAAAGGGGAGTAACTAATGAAAATATTAAGTAATAAAGAAATTGAATATAAAGACTGGTATGATAAAAATGACGATCCTTATGGTAAAGCTTGTCTTATTTTTGCTGAAAGATGGGCAGAACTGATGGAAGAAGCTATAGCCAAAGGAGAAAAACTTGAGTTAGTAGCTAAACAACTATCTCATGATGCTGACGAAGAAGGAATAACAGGCTTTATGTACGGTATGGCAGTTAATATTCTCTCTAGTGTCTGGATACATAGAGAGAAACTAAGAATTTGGCATAATCTCAATACCCAAATAAGTAATGAAGGAGAAAAAGCTAATGAATCTGGAAAGGTTTTAAATCCAGCACTTTTAAATATAAGAGGTAACTAACTGTGGCCTACAATTACCATAAGGAACTACAAAAAGTAAAGGAATTTTACGAGGGTGACCCACTTCAAAAGCGTTTCTCAGCACTTGTAACAGGGGAAACTAACGCTGGGAAAACTTTCATTCTCCGTACAGCACGGCGTCCTATTCACATAGACTCGTTTGATCCAGGAGGTACCAAATGTCTTAGGGATCTCATTGAAAAAGGTGACGTAATAGCTGACACTCGCTGGGAATCTGATGATCCTTTCAGTCCTACAACTTTCGCTGAGTGGAAGAAAACTATTGATATAAGAATGAGAATAGGTTATTTCAATCACTTTGGAACTTATTGCTTAGATTCTGCAACTACTTTTGGCGACGCTGTAATGAATGAACAGTTAGCTAGCAAAAATCGAGCAGGTGAAGCTCCTCAGCATCGTCATGACTATAATCCACAGAAGGTAAGTATGACTAATTATATCAAGAAACTAATGCGCTTACCTTGTGACTTTATCATGACTGGACACTTACGAGAGATTAAAAAGCTAGTCCGTATAGACCCTAAAACTGGGATAGCAACTGAAGATATAAAGTATCGCTTCTTAACAACTGGTCAAGCAGTTGTAACTATTCCACTTCTTTTTGACGAGATCTATGTCATAATAGGTAAAGATGGCAGAGGACGTGAACCTAAGCGTGAAATGCTTATCGACTCACTAGGTGAGTACATTGCTAGGTCACGCTTGAAAGCTAACGGTAAATTAGAAGCAAAGGAGCCTCCTGACATCCGTGCGCTGCTAAAGAAAATAGGGCTAAGTTGGGAGGATAAACCTAAGTTGGATTTGAAAGGAGGTGATAAAGAATGAGTGGAGATCTTTGGAAACATAGAAGTAAGGGTATAAGTTGTGCTACCTGTATGTGGTACATTGAAAAGGTTAAGGCTGAAGGTAGTAAAAACACAGCCCCAATCGGCAGATGTAGACGACACGCTCCCACTATGAATGGTTACCCAGTTGTATTTGAAACTGATTGGTGTGGAGATCACAAGCTAAATGAAAACGTAGTTTAATTAACTATTAACGAAGGAGAACTATCATGTCATTAGTTGACTACAGCGATTTAGAAAGAGACATTGACGATGCACCTGAGCCCAAGGTTCTTAACAGAGGAGCAAAAGTAAACGCTCGCATCATCTTTGTAAATGAAGGGATCTCAGACAAGAATGGAGCTCAGTGGTACATGCCTACCTTTGATGTACCTGATGATTCTATGGTAGTTGAGTTCAACGATTTCTTCTGGGATCTCTCAGAGCAAAACAAGGTTGACCCAAAGCAGTTCCAACGTAACCTTTATCGATTCAAGAATTTTGCAGAAGCTTTCGACATTGACTATTCCCGTCCTTTCTCATGGACTGATGACCTTCTAGGTAAGGAAGGTTGGGTAATCCTTGGGACTAAAAAAGACGACTATGGTGAGAAGAATTCTGTCTCGAAGTATGTCTCTGGAAAGTAACCAAGCCTAGAATGGTTGAAGATGATGAGATTCCATTCTAGGCATTAATCAATGATTGTACGAAATTCGTACAAACTTATTAAGGTGAGGGTGGGAAACTGGTGGGCAAAGTAAAGTGTAACCTTAATAAGTCCATCCAATAATCGAACGAACTTAAAAAAGGGGATTAAAGATAACAACTAATAAAAATGTTGCTGCAGTAAGAAGAGAATCTCAGGTGGAATCTGAGATATCTATATTAAGTCAGTCATGTAATGAGCTTATTGATACAATATCAACACTGGAAGATAGGTTAACTAATATACTAAACTCAGAACTTCCATGCAAAGCTGAGGCGGATAAAGATGAGAAAGAAAGAGTCCCACTTGCAAATGCAATAAGAAGTGAGTCAGATAAGATAGTATACACAGTTCATAAATTGGCAACTTTAATTAACAGAATAGAACTGTAACTAACCCAAAACAAAGGAAGCAGCTATGACTAACGAACAATTTCTTATCGAACTTGAATCAGCTTTCCTTCGTAGTAAACAAATCCTTAATAAAAAAGAAAAGGAATACTCTGAAGGAGTCGACCGCTTTGATCAATTTAAAAAGGTTGCTATTCTCAACAACGTCTCACCTACTGAAGCTCTCTGGGGTATGGCTTCTAAGCATGTAACTTCTATAGCAGATATGTGTAAAGATCCAAAAATGTACGATTTAAAACAGTGGAGAGAAAAACTTACAGACCTTCGCAATTATACCTTTCTTGCTGATGCGCTGTTAATTGACTTAGAGGTGAAGTAAGTATTTAATACTTGGGCAGTAGGTTTAGGAACTATGACTAGATACATTCAATCAATCTGTTATAAATGTGACCCTCGTCACTATACACCTGGTAAAACAATCCAGGTAGATAACGAGGGTTGCTGTACTTCATGTGGAAGGGATATAATGACTAAAATCTGTAATCCATTAGACTCTAAAATATATGCTAATGTACAACCAGAACGAGAAAATTACTACAGAGAAAAACTAAAGCGCTGGGATACCTACTTCTACTCTATCTGTGTTGCAGTAGCTTCTAAATCACCTTGCCTTTCTCGCCAGATAGGTGCTATCCTAGTACGAAATAAGAGAATAATCTCAACAGGTTTCAACGGTCCTCCTGTCAACTATCCTCATTGCTTAACCTGTCCTCGAAAAGAACAAGGATTTAAATCTGGTGAAGGTCTCCACATTTGCCCTGCTACTCATGCTGAGGGCAACTGTATAGCAACTGCAGCTTTGAATGGAGTTTCTACATTAAACACTGCACTTTACATGAACTGCATCATATCTTGCAAAGACTGCATGGCTTTACTAATCAATGCAGGAGTTAAGGAAATAATAGTTGATAAATCTGAACCTTACCACTATCTAGCACTTGAAATGGCTAAACATGCTAACATTAAAATAAGGAAATTCATACTATGAAAATCTTAGTACTTGGCTCAGACGGTTACATCGGCTATCCACTCACTCAACACTTACTCAAAGAAGGTCATCAAGTAATAGGACTCGACAACTACTCAAGACGTGGGAGAGTAAGTTATCTTGGAAGTAATTCACTAACTCCTATAAAAGAACCTGATATTAGAACAAAATACCTAAACACTCTTGGAGAGTACTTAGGAACTATTCAACATACTTTAAATGAGCATAGTATAGATGGACTTAAAAATGCTATCAGGAAATTTTCTCCATCTAATAACTCAATAGATGCTATAGTTCATCTTGCTGAGCAACCTTCAGCACCTTGGTCTATGTTTAATGCTCAACAAGCTGTAATAACCCAGCGTGAAAACGTTTTAGGAACACTAAACCTTCTCTGGATAATGAAAGAAATCTGTCCAGAAGCTCACTTAGTTAAATTAGGAACTATGGGAGAGTATGGAACACCTACTTGTGATATTCCTGAGGGAGTTATACCTGAGGATTGCATAGGAAACATTCAAGACGAATATCATGGATCTGTAGCAGAATGTCCTATGTCCGGACTCCTCTTCCCTCGCACACCTGGTTCCTTCTACCACCTAACCAAAGTACACGATACTTACAACATCCACTTTGCTTGTCGTAACTGGGGATTACATTCCACTGACATTATGCAAGGTGTCTTATTTGGACTTGAGTCTGGAACTCGCTTCGACTACGACGAATACTTTGGCACAGCTATTAATCGCTTCTGTGTTCAGGCTATAATAGGTATGCCACTTACTGTCTATGGTTTAGGTCAGCAAACTCGTGGATTTCTACCTCTAAAAGATTCTATCCAGTGTTTAACAATAGCGTTAGAAAACCCACCTGAACTTGGTGAGTATAGAACACTTAACCAATTCGAGAATATTTACTCTATTAATCACTTAGCTGATATGGTATGTAGAGGTGCTAAACAACTAGGAATCCATGCTTCTATTTCTCACATTTCTAATCCACGTAAGGAAGCTGAAAGTCATTACTACAATCCAGATCATCAGAAGCTATTTGATCTAGGTTACATACCTACTACTAATATCCAAGGTGAGATAAATAACTTACTTGAAACTATCTTACCTTACAAAGATCGAGTAATTAAAGATGTAATAATGCCTAAAACAAACTGGAGGTTAACTAATGGCTAATGAAAACTACAAGCCGCGCTTCTCATTTGAGGTAAGTGAGGAACAAAAGCAGCGTGCTGATAAAGTACTTTCTACCTACGGCTTACGCAAAGCTATCTTTGGTCAAATCTTAGACGATGTCTGTGACTTGATCGAAGAGTATGGTGGAGTAGCTATTGGAGTAATAATGAGTGGCAAGATAAAACCTAGAGACGTAATTCCATCTATGAAGCGAGCAGAGGAGGTGGGCAAAAAATGAAAATCTGTGCTATGTGTGGTAAGAAACTAGTAAATGCAATGCTACCTTTCAAGATAGTCATGGGTAAAGATATAACCATTGATGCATGTGGAAGGTGCTTTATGCTAACCAGAATCAATGACTTATTAATACAAATAAAGGAGCAACGAAATGGCAGATCTGAGCGACCTAGAATACAAATCCCTCACTGATATGAACAACGATGAGGCTATAGAACTAATACGTCAAATTAGGCTCAGCCGTAGAATACCAGTAAAAAAGGTTAAAAAGACAACTAAAGCAACTAAAGCAAAAGCAGCAGTGCAACCAAATGCTGATCAAGCAGCTGAACTATTAAAGATCTTAACTGGAGGTTGACTAATGACTATTGACGTAGGTACTGTAGCAATGATTCCATTGGAATCTATAACTATCTCAGAACGAGCTCGCAAGGAAATGGGAGACCTTAATGAACTAGAACTTGACATGAAGGAATCAGGTCTTATCCAACCACTTGCCTTTCAAAAAACTGACTCTGGATACTTACTCTTAGCTGGTGGTAGAAGATTTGCAGTCTTAGAAAAAAACAAGACTCCACTCATTCCAGCTAGAATATACGACAGAGAACTAACAGAACTTGAAATAAAGATCATTGAGAAGTCTGAAAACTTTCACCGTAAAGACTTTGAATACTATGAGTTAGATGTATTAACTATGGAAATCCATAGAATGAAACAAGAACTCCACGGTGTGAAAGCTCCAGGTCCTGATCAAGATGGTTGGGGCACTCGTGATACTGCAAAACTAATCAACGTTAAGAGTCCATCTGTCGTTGTAGATGCAGTTAAGCGAGCTGAAGCACGGGAAGTATTTCCAGAACTATTCGACAGCTGTAAAACAGCAAGTGATGCTTCTAAAGTGCTCAAGAAAATGGACGAAGCATTGATTAAACAAACTATCGTACAGAAATTAGAAAGTGATAAATCAACTGGTACATTAACACAGTTATCTAAATGCTTTATTATCAAAGATTTCTTCAAAGGTGTTAAGGAAATCCCTGATAGCATCATGCACTTAGTAGAAATCGACCCTCCCTATGCTATCAACATCAAAGGTAAGAAGAAGAAAGATGGTGAGTCTAAATATATGCTACAAGACTATAACGAGATAGATGTTGAAGACTACCAACTCTTCATGGCTAATGTTTTTAAAGAATGTTATCGAGTAATGACCAACCACTCATGGCTTATCTGCTGGTTTGCTCCAGAACCGTGGTTTGAAATTATTTACCAAGAACTAAACAATGCAGGATTTTCTACTAATCGTATGGTAGGTGTTTGGGCTAAAGGTTCAGGTCAAAGTATGCAACCTCAAACTCGTCTAGCTAACTCTTATGAGATGTTCTTCTACGCATGGAAAGGTCAACCTGCACTTAACAAAGCAGGTCGTAGTAATCTATTCAACTTCCCACCAATCTCTGGACAACATAAGATTCATCCTACAGAGCGTCCAATAGAGCTTACCACTGAAATTTATAACACTTTTGCCTTTCCAGGTTCACGTGTCCTTATTCCATTCCTCGGCTCAGGCAACGGTCTTATATCAGCTCACTTACTTAGCATGAGTCCTGTTGGATTTGAACTAGGTAAATCCCACAAAGATTCATTCTTGGTCAAAGTTCACATGATGAAATGATCGTTCAATAATCGAACAAACTTGGAGGTTAGCTAAATGAAACGACTAATCGTACCACCCTCAGGTGACCGTAATGCTAAACTAGCCATCTGCGGTGAACAGCCAGGACCTTATGAAATACGTGCTCGTCCACCTAGACCTTTCATAGGTCCTTCAGGTAAAGGCTTAGACGAATGCTTGTCTATAACCAAAATCCTTCGCAGAGAACTGTACATAACTAATGTAATAAAAGATCTCGATAAACCTCTACGTGCTTACATTAATATAGGTACTCAAGGCCGCTTCACCATTAGTCCTGAAGGCTACCAATATATTCAAGAGTTAGGCAAGGAACTTAAAGCACTAAACTTAAACTGTATAGTAGCTTGTGGAAACGTACCTTTAATTGCCCTTACAAACAGAGTAGGAATTACAAAGTGGCGTGGATCTGTACTTGAATCTACACTCGTACCAGGACTTAAAGTAATACCTACTTTCCATCCAGCTACTTTCATCCCTCCAAAGTTCAACTTCCTTAACAAACCTTTAGTCTGCGAGGATTTAATAAATGCTAAAATTGAGTCAGAATTTAAAGAGATCAGGCGTAAAGAACGTAAGATTACAATTAAGCCGGTCTTTAGACAATCCATTGATATTCTCGACTACTGCTATCAAGCTGGACTACGAGGGCAAACCATTGCTATTGACATTGAAGTCATCAATGGAGAGGTGGACTGTATCTCTTTTGGCTGGGCTATTGATCAAGCAGTGTCAATTCCCTTCCGTGATTCGCAAGGTGATTATTTCACTATTGATCAAGAAATTGAGATTATGCTCTTGGTTGCAAAGATTATTCAAGAACCTCGTATAGCTAAAGGTGGTGCTAATTTCATCTTTGACCTTCAATTCTTGTTTCACAAGTATGGAATACTGCCTACTGGCATAAACCACTGTACACAAATAGCTCAGAAAATATCTTACCCAGATTTTGCTGCTAGCTTAGCTTTCGTAACTACCATGTACACTGATGTTCCGTATTACAAGGAAGACGGTAAGCAATGGATGAAGATGCAAGCTGGTTCATGGGAAGAGTGGTGGAACTATAACGGCATGGACTCTATCGTCCCTGTTGAAGCTCTCCCTAAGCAAATGGAAGTTCTTCGTAAACAAGGTAATGCTGAAACTTATGAACAGCAACGTAGGTTAATAGATCCACTCATCTACATGTCCGAGCGTGGCATTAAGTGTGACGTTCAAGGTATGTTGGACTATAAAAATGAACAACAATGTACGTTAGATGAACTTGCCAAAGAATTAAATGAAGAAATTGGCTATTCTATTAACTTCAACTCACCACAGCAGTTAATGAAATACTTCTATGATGAGTGTAAGATAAAGCCTTATAAAAAGAAAAATTCAAAAGGTAAATATACAGTAACCACAGACGTTGATGCACTTAAGCGTATCAAGCGTCGTGATATAAAAGGTTCGCAAGCTGCTACTTTGATGCTAGATATTAGGTCACTTAGCAAGCGAATTTCAACTTACTTAAACATAGGAAAGGTGGATAAAGATGGAAGATATAGAAGTTCATATAAGCCAGTCGGAACTGAAACAGGTCGCCTCAGTTCTGGAGAAACTATCTTTGGTACTGGAGGCAATCAGCAAAATTGGCCTCATGACCTACTTAGATTTTTCTTATTCGACGAAGGGTACATCGGGTATTCTTTTGATCTCTCACAAATTGAAAACAGAATTGTCGCTTACGTTGGAGGAGTCATCTCCCAAATCGAAGCCTTCGAATCCGGAGTAGACCTTCACCGTCTTACAGCGTCAGTAATCTTCGGTAAACCTTATGATCAAATTTCAGGTGAAGACGGATCATCTACTCTAGGTGACGGTCGACAGTCGGAACGCTTCTGGGGTAAGAAGGGTAATCATGCAACCAACTACGACGTAGGCTTTAAGACCTTTGCACTTAAAAATGAAATGCCTGAAGGTGAATCTAAGTATATCCTCGAAACTATCCATCGTGGTTATCCTCAAATCCGAAATGGCTATCACGTAGTAATCCAAAATATGCTTAAGAAAAATAGAGCTGTTACCAACCTATTTAACCGAAATAGATTATTCCTAGGCCCTATAATACCTTCCCACCCAAATGTACCTAAGGCTGCTTGCCTTGACACTTATCGTCAGGCCTATGCGCAGCTTCCACAAAGTACTTGTGCGGATAAGATAAATCGTCAGGGACTTAACTTCGTCTATTACAATCAAACTATGTTCAAACCTCTCGAACTCCTCTCTCAAATACATGACTCTATTGTATTCCAGATTCCTTTATCCTTATCTTGGGAGGAACATGCTAAGATGTTACTCCTTATTAAATCATCACTTGAACAACCACTTCACTGGCATGACACAGAGATAGCTACACCAGCTGACCTCTGCATTGGACTTAATATGTGTAAGGATGATATGAAAGAATTAAAAAGTAAAGAAATTCCAACTTCAATTAATGCATTAGCTATTAAATTACAGGAGGTACACAATGATCTTAGTAAAACCTAGCTTTGAGATTCTGGCTATCAGTGAAAATCCATTACCTTTAATAGAGCTGGCAGGAAGAACGTGTTATAAATCAGAAGACAAAATAACTCCTAAATCAGCAATGGCTTTTGTTGATATGGTCACGAGAAGAGGTCACCATTCTGTAATCGAACATGCTTTTGCTACAGTAAAAATCATCTGTGATCGAGGAGTAACACATGAGATTGTGAGACATCGACTTTGTTCTTTCTCACAGGAATCAACAAGGTATTGTAACTACAAAGGTGGAGTTACTTTTGTTATTCCACCTTGGGTAAATCTCAAACCTTGTGAAGTGCAACAAATAGATAAATTCCCAAATACTACTTGCCAAGCAGATTGGAACTGGCTGAAAGCTATACACATGGCTGAAGGTGAGTATGTACATTTACTAACATTAAACTGGTCTCCTCAACAAGCCCGTTCTGTTCTGCCAAACTCTACCAAAACTGAGATCGTCATTACTGCCAATGTCCGTGAGTGGAGACATATCTTCACTCTTCGATGTTCAAAAGCTGCTCACCCACAAATGCGGGAAGTAATGATTCCTCTCCATAAAGAAATGAAATCTATAATTCCTGTAATCTTTGATGATATAGAATATTAATATGACTAACAAGCGGAATATCCCTGACTGGATCAATGGCTTCATGCTACTCACTGAAGAATCTGAACCTCCTATTCTATTTCGTAAGTGGACAGCTATTGCAACTATTGCAGCTGCACTCCAACGTAAGGTTAGTATAGATATAGGAATTTCACTTCGCTTTTACCCTAACTTCTATATAGTCTTAGTTGGCCCTTCTGCTACTGGCAAAGGAACCGCTATGAAGTATGCTCATGATATAATAGAACAAGTTCCTAACATACGATTAAGTGCTCAAGCTACTTCACTCCAAGCAATAATCAGACGTATGAAAGAAACTAATCTTACAGACATAGATATGGAAACAGGTGATCAGATCTACCATTCATCTATGACCATCTTCTCTAACGAATTTACAGTATTTCTAGGCTACCAAAATCGTGAACTAATCACTGCACTATGTGATTGGTATGACTGTCCTAATCGTTGGGTCTACGATACTATTAGTCGTGATAAGGAAGAAATAGTTGGAATGTGGGCTAATCTTTTAGGTGGCACAACACCTGAGAATATCCAAGAAGCATTACCAGTAGCTGCTATAGGTGCTGGCCTTACATCTCGAATCATCTTTGTTAATGAAGAGAAGAAGAATAAGTTAGTAGTGTTTCCTAAAACTACTTCACATGAAAGAGATCTCCAAGAATACTTAGTCCATGATTTAGAACAAATAGCATTATTAAGTGGTTCGTTTAGATTTACTGCTGAAGCTATGGATTACTATGCTGAGTGGTGTTACTTAGCTGACTCTAATCCTCCATTTCATGATAGTAAGTTTGACGGTTACTGTGGTAGAAGACGTAATCACTTATTATCCCTCGCTATGGTATGTTCAGCTAGCTGTGATAGTTCCTTAGCTTTACGAAAAGACGATATTGAAAGAGCTGCTGAGTTACTAGCAGAAGTTGAAGTTAGAATGGGACTTGTTTTTAGAGGTATGGGTAAGTCTGACATATCATCTTTAATATCTGATGCTATAGTATTTATAGAAAATAGTACAACTGATCAAATAATGCTATTTGAATTTGCTAGAAAGTTCGAAGGTAATATGGATAAGTTTACTATGGATAGAGTAATTAGTACTTTGGAAGCTCTAAATTATATAAGAGTAGTTCGCAAACCAGGAATGGAAAACTATATAGATATTTTAGATCGTGCTGAAAATGATTGTACGAAAATCGAACAAACTAATCCAAACCCTGACTCTGAGGATTGTATCTAAGGTCATTTAATACATCAAAGAAGCGATCTTCACTTTCCTTACCTACATATCCAGCATCTAATAACCTATCTAACTCTTCATTCAAAGCAGATCTTTCAGCTGGAGAAGATTCTGCTTTCCATATCTTGTAAAAATCCTTAGCTTTAAACTCTGGTGTAGTGTGAAATAATGAGGACCAACTAGACCTATGTGGTAAGTGAGCTGTGTCTTCTACAAATTTCTTCTTGCGTTCTAATGAAGCTATAATATGCTTTTCCTCAAACTTATCTATAAACTTATCTACATCTGCTTCATTCCCTACACCTTTCCAATAGTATCCTTCAGCTATAGCATTAAATTCTTCCCGTCTAAGCATGTTATTAAAGGATTCATCTTGTAACATTCCACTTCTATCACTTTGTCTGTAAGCTCTTGGAACTGTAACTCCCATTAAGTTTCTCAATCCTGGAGTTTGTGCTATAGTCATAGCCCAGTGTTGTTTCTTTAATCTTGGGTCTAAGTCACTTGTAGCTAAGTCATAAATCTTACCTATAGCCCAGGTGTATTCATTACTCTGCAATCCAAGGTTACGTCCAGCTGCTTTCAACCTTGGAGCTGACAATCCAGTAGCCTTACCTACATCCTTTGCAAGCTGTCCTAACTTAGGGTCACGCTGACCTTCTTCACCACTCTTAGGCCAATCAAATGCTTCATCTACTACACTCCTATTCTTCCATGTATCTAAGTTATGAAAGTAAGCAAAATAAGCAGCTAATGTTGGTGAAAGTGGAGTGTCAGTAGGTAGTGACCTAGTAATTGAATCCACTATCGACTGATAGTCTGGTTCTATATCTGACATACCAGTTTCATATAACATCTTATTAGTAAGTCCTCTAAAGATATTATAAAAGGTAGCTGCAATAGGATCAGAAGGAACTGTAAAGGTAATCCATCTCTTATTACCTTCTTCATCTATAAAGTTAAGCGAGTCAGGGAATAGTGTAAAAGTAGGGCCATTAATATGCTTCCATTCTGGGATATCTCTATTAGCTTCAGTTGCAAAGAGTGCCATAGCAGTTGTCATACCAACTGTAGGTATCGCTATATTAGCAACTCTAGCCCAAAAGTCTACTGGATTTTCCTTAGCTCCTCTCCCAAATGTCCTACCTGCGTTATAGCTAGCACTAATAAAAGGTCCAAATACTTTATCAATCTCCTTAACTAACCATCCACCTTGTCTATAAGGTAAACGTTCAACAGCTACATTGGTAGCTTCCATAGTCATGTCTCTGTTTTTATAAGCTTCCTCCAACGTAATGCCAGCTGCTTCAGCTTGCTGCTTAAGTGACCTTTCCATAACTGCTACTCTATTCCACCTCTCCATGCTTTGTCCCCAGAAGCTTAAACCATCTAATGCCTTATTCCAAGCATTAGGAGGCTTAATTCCTCTACCCATAAAGTGACTTTCTCGCATAGCAAGGAAAGGCATAACTCCACCATTCTTTTCATACACTCCAGTTTTCTTACCTCTACTCATTACATCGTAGAAAGTGTTACCCATATCTTTACCAATCTGACCTACATATTTAGGTGAGAATCTACTAAACGTACGCTTGTATTTACCTGTATCTGAATCAAATGATCTAGCACTAAAAAAGGTATGACCTAAGTCCATCGTAATACCTCTTGTAGTAGCCCACATAGCAGATGTTCCAACTGCTAAAGCCCTTGTAAGATTAACACCTAACACTGTTGTAAGAACTCTAGTCAATGGATAACTCATGTGACCACCAGTTGATAGCAACTGTAGTGCTACATCAGGATGATAGTACATGGTCTGCTTCTTTCCGTTGTCATACCAAAAATCCCTGACCCACCCTTTTGGGATCTTACGGACAGGTCTACTTGCAGCCTTGTCATTCTGCTGGAATATTACAAGTGGATTATCTGGATACTTTTCATCAAAGTCTTTCCATTCAAGCTTAGTTTCCTGATTACTAACTCGTCTGTAAATTCTATCCGCTGTCTCTTTGTACAAGATTCTTGAATCAGTTTCTATCATCGAGATAGCATTCTTACCTAATGGATCAATACCTGAGTCAGATTGTCTAACTAACTTATCGCCTACTCTTATTTTATACTTCTGATCAAACATCTTTTCAATATTAAAAGATCTAATCTTTCTATAATCATGAGATTTTAACAGCTTACCTTCCTCCTCTGACTTAAGCCCTACTCTAACCATATCGTCTACCCATAACCTAACATGGTCAGACATTACAGCACTTGCCTTTTCAGCTATAGCTCTTTCCTCAACAGTCATTCCCATGTAGAGATTAACTAACTTGTCAACAGCTGCTGTCTGCTCAGCATTCATGCCTTTAGGACCTTTAAATTCTTTAGCAGTCTTATATCCATAGATGTCCTTTAACCTTTTAATTAGATCAACTGCATCTATTTGCGTTGTTAAATTCTTAGGTACTCCTTTGTAAGCTTCTTTTCTCATCTCATAGAACATCCTATCAGCGCGTCCATCTGCAGCATCACCTGCATCTATATACTGCAACATTCTATAACCGTCTTTTCCATATTCTTTAATCAGCTGACTGCGTAGCTGAAACTTCTTCTCATGTATAGCACGACCTGTGTGTAAGCCTGATCTGTCTAGGAATCTCTTCAGTTTAAACCGCTTAGCATTTCTAGCATCTTCAAATGACTCATACCATTCACCTGCTTTGTAAACTGCACGTTCTTTAGGTGAGGTACTACCTATTCCTTTACTCTTTATTTTATCTTTGATAGTTTTGTATAGTTTAATTACTTCCTTAGGATCTAGACCTGAATAAGCAGTAAATCCCTCTCCGTCAGGCCCTTTTTTACCTTTAAGCATATCAGTCTTTATACGTAGTTCTGTAATATTAAGACCGTTAGTTCTAAATACTCTATTATCACTTTTCAAACTCCATAATAATCTAGGCTTCTCACCAGACTCAGCAGTAATACCTTCTTCCTGACCTAAGTATTTAGCATCATATTGTCTCCCAAGTTTATCTGCTAATGATTTATAAGGATCATCAGCAGTTACTTCAGGAAATTTTTGTGGTGGATATACTTTACCAACTGGCTCAAGTTCATGTACATCAGTTCGTTCAATTTTCGGACGTTCTAAACCTCGTGCCCAAGTTGATGATGTACTTATTCCTTCCTTCCACTGCATATGATGCTCAGTTTGCAAGAAGAAAGCATTACCATCTTGGTCTAACTTATTCAAGAACTCATCAGCTGTAGCATTTAACTTTGTTAGCTCATTCCTTGTATGCTCTACATCTATGCTCTCATCCCCTCCATACCACCTATTCATATCATTGAGTAGTTTCCTCTCATACTTCTCTGGGTTATCTTTAATCCACTTAAGTTGATAAGGGTCTGTATAGGTAGCTTTGCGTAGCTCTGTTTCTTCTGGGCTTGTTAAGTAGAAGCTACTATCTGGATCAATGCCCATCTGCTCATCTACATCTGTAATCGGTTCAGGCCCTAATAGAAAATCTTCTATCTCCTTGTCTGTTATTTTATCTATAGACTTACCATAGTTTTTCTCAAGCTCATTTATTAATGCTAAGTCTTCTGAAACAGTTTGTTCGATTTTCGGTTGATCTTTTTTAGTTCGTCCAATTTCCGTTCGATCTACTTTTCCTTTCTCAGCAGCTTTAATCTTAAATGTATTAGTAACTGGCTTCCTCTCACTATCATACCATTGCTCTCCAACCTTAAAATATTCATGCCCTTTCTTACTCTTAAACGTAGCATCTGGTTCCACACCTTCAGGTGCTCTCTCCATGACTGCTCTAACTTCAGCCGCAGTTCGTTTCTTGATTCTAGAAACCTCTGGAGGAAATGTCTTAGCTCTAGCTACCTGCTCAGCATCCCACATTATTTCTTCGGCTATAGCTACATTATCTCCTAAGGTCTTAACATACTCATTGTAAGTAAGATCAAATTGTTTTTGTTTAGTTTCTACTATACTATCAAGTGCTGCCTTTACATCTTCATCCATAGTAGACTCAGCAACTTTCTTAGCTGTGTCTAAGTCAGCTGCTTGCTTACTTAAATTATCTACATCAGCTGCTGCTTTGTTAAAGTCAGCTCTTGGCAGACCTTTCCATAGAAACACTACATCCATTAAGGTGTCAAATACTACATTTCCAATAGGTCTGTCAGTAAAAGGATTACCTCCTACTTCTATTGCTCTTTGAGCATTAAGACCTACAAGACCAGTAATTATTCTTGCAGCTTTCTCAAGCCCTTCTTTAGGAAATACCCCTCTTGCTGCACCAAAGATTATACCAGTTAAAGCACCACTCTTGGTACCTTCCCAGATTTGTCCAGCTGCCTGTGAAAAAGTTACACTCTTAGATGCTTCACCTAACTGTGTCAATCCACCAGCTACACCAAGTAAGGTAGCATCATGAAGAGCTTCCATTAGTATCCTACCAGCTATATGACCTTCTTGAGTAGCTCTAGGAATAAACTTTGTAAATGGTCTAGTTAACACTTTAGCTGTTTGCACAGGACCGAAAAAGAATCCACCTAAAGTTCCAACTGCAGTACCTATACCACCTATAGTGTTAGTAGCTGGAAAGTCAATCTCACCAGTTGTTTCTTCTCTAATAGCTGAAACTATACCAAACGTTGCAGTGTTAACAAATGCACTAGCTGCCTTCTCAATTAGCTCAGGTGAGTTTCTATATTGGTCTAACGGTATGCCTTCTCTAGATGCTGAATCCATAACTACAGCTTGAGCCCTTGCTGCATTTGATAACTTAGATTCATTCTCAACTCCAATTATAGATGTTAGCTTATCTAAGGATTTTTTAATAAAGCTAGTCTTAGTATCTGCTAATAGTTTCTCCTCACTGTCTCTTAGCTCAACACCTTCACCATACAGACCTTCTCCACTTACTTCACTAACCTTCTTACTCAACCCATACTTAAATCCCATGTGCATAGGGAAGTTAAATCCAGGAGGTGTTTCTTCCTTTGCCCAAGATCCAGTAACTCCATGAGGTTTTTTAACTTCAGGCTCAGGCTCAGGCTCAGGCTCAGGTTTAGTAACCTTAACCTTAGCTTCATTTATCCTATCTATATAATTAGCAGTTTCCTCAAACCCTCTAGGACCAACCTTCTTAAGGTTTCCAGGTCCCATGTTATAAGCTGCCTTAGCCATATCCCAATCTTTATATTTATCATAGTGCTTTTTATAAAGACCAGCTCCATAGTCTATAGCCTTCTCAGTATCAAGTGGGCTTGCATCTGGATGATATCTAGGAACTATCTGCATGAGTCCAACGGCTCCAGCTTTAGACATAGCTGCAGGATTAAAGCTGCTTTCATGCAGAATGACATTAGGTAGTAGTCCCTTAGGCAACTTATGTTTAGCCTCAGCAGCTTCTATAGACTTTCTATAAGGTGCTGCATTTGGATAAGCATCCCAGTCGAAGTTGTAAGCTTCCACATCTGGAGTAGTAGCTGTAGGTTTAGGCTTAGGTGAGGGTCCAGATATGAAATCATCTAAGTTAGTCTTAGTCTTAGCTTCACCACTTATAAAATCACTTAGAGCCATAAGGATCCCTCCTAATTAATTTACCATCTAGAAACCAACCTTCATCAACTCTATACTCAACTCCATCACCAAACTGTTGTCTAAGTTGTGCGTCCATCTTTTGACGTACAGCAGCTTGTCTTAATATAGACTTAGCTTTAGCATAAGGAACATTCTGCTGTTTAGCAACTCGTTGAGCATCTTCACCAGTGTAGTATTTTCTAGAGTTTTTGTCTACTTGAGATTCAATATCAGCAACTACTTTAGGCCCTTGAAGATAAGCTTGACTTTCAGCTGATTTCCTTTCAAGTGTTCTTTCACCTATGTTAATATTAGTAGCTGATGCAGTAGCAAGATCTTTAGCAGCTCCCATTAATTCAGGATCTTCCATAGCTGAGCGTAGAAACTTTTCTTTCTCAGTAGGGTCAAGTATATCAAAATTATGCCTGCTTAACTCATCAGATCCAAGTTTCTTAGCTTCATGTACATAACTTGCATATTCCTTCTCACTCTGTGGCAGTGCTTTCCACTGACGAAGCGATAAAGTTCCAGCTTCAGGGTGAGGTATTGGAAAGTTTTTATCAAGTGGTTCACCTTTAAGAATTTCACCAGTTCTAGCACCTGACTCTTTAATCAATGCACTTTTATACATAGTATCAACTAAGTCACTAACCCTCTTATCTTTCAGCCCCTCGATACTTACAGCGCCTGATAAAGCATTGGAAATATCTGTCGGTGAGAGGCCAGCCACATCGTGAGCTGTGATACGTGACTGGCTATCGGAAGGGTTTAATTGATTACCTATAGATGCATTACCTTCAGGTGTAGTAGGTGCAGTACCTGTATTAAGTTCATTACCTAATGAATACTTACTTGAGTCAAGAATTTGGTCTGAACCAGGTGCTCCCATCAATGTCTCATTATCAAATGAGAGATTTGACTCACCACCTAGCAATCCACTAAATGTCTCATTATCAAATGAGAGAGTAGTACCTTTAGCATCTGACTTCATGGTACCACCTTTCATCTTACCACTTATGATGTCTCTAAAAATCTGAATCATATTACCTTGGCTTTGCCCAGCTATGTTTTGCTGAGTTATTGCATCAAGTGCACCAGCAGTACTCTCACCTTGCTGCATTGCAGAGCCTGCACCTGATAGATATTGCATTAGTAAATTTGTCTGAATAGGCATTTTGTTACCTCCAAAATATCGTTCGATAATCGAACAAACTAAAAGAAAGAAGCTGCTAATCCTAGCACTCCACCTATAACAGCTCCAGCAGGATTACCTCCACTTACCATATAACCAGCTGATGCACCAGACATAGCACCTCCAAGTGCCTTTGAAGCTTGACTAGGTTCATTTTGAGATGTAGTAGCTGCAGATCCTGCCCCTGCCATAGCACTAATTATACCTCTAACATTTTCAAATAAGTTAATATCCCACATAGCGTCTTTAGCTCTATATTCAAGATTTGCTCTATCAAGATCTAACCTACTTGCATAGTATAACTGATACATGTCAGAATAGACCTTAATAACACTGGTGTTCCACTCTAAATGTTTAGCAAACTGTTCATTAGATATACTAAGTGCGTGAAGTCTAATTTGTGAAGCAAACTTATTAATAGACTTAACATAAGCATCTTGAATAATAGCCTTTCCCATTACAAAAGTCGTTGATTGCACTGAGTTAATATCTCTCATACCAGCTAGAAACTTAGGCAAAACAACTGTGTCTATATCATCTTGTAACAGTGCAGCCTGTGCAGATATAGCATTTTGGATCTCAGCTCCATCAATTACATCTGTATATATCTGACCCCATAAAGCATGGAGATCCAGTCCAGCCATGAACTTACCAAACATATCCCAGAGAGATGGAAAGTCAACTAACCCATAATCAACTCCAAATAACTCTGATGGTATATCTACTGAAGCATAGTCTCCATAAGGCGATAGTCCAAGAGTAGCATTGAAGATGTCTGTAAAACTTGATGTAGGTTCATCGGCTTCTTCATGATTTAAGTACTGTTCATGCATTGTCTCTAAGTAAGGAGCATAACGTACAGTAGTTTCTGTATCACCACCTCCACTACTTCCACCACCACTACTCATAATTACCTCCTAATCAAACATCCTTCTACAGGATGATTTGTAAGTTTCAAATCCATGGGAATCTAAAAGCTGTTTTACTCTTTTACTAGAATAGTCAGCTATTATCCCATTGCAGTTATTAGCTTTAGCATAAATTTTGAAGTTTTTATAAACCTCATCCATTGAAGCTATTGAAACCATCCTAAAACCATATAGTGAATCAATATTTAAGACTCTATCTCCATAGTATTTCTCATCAATTATTTTAGTTGTAAAGATAAAGTTTATTCTCTTTTTATCTTCCTTATCTAACTTATAACCTATCCAAGCTTGATATAGACCTGATAGTATATTTTCTAAATACTTTATACCAAAGTCTTGTTGAAACTTCTTTGGTATCTTATAAGCCTGTATTACACAATGTCTAATCATCTCCCAGAATAATGGCACTTGATCCGGCTGAAGTTTAATAAACATCTATCTCTCCTTTTGGGTCTCTTGTAAATCGTTGGTCTATAAATTTAAACTGGATACTCATATAGGAAAGATCAAAAGTTCCATATATTAAACCTTTTAACCTAATCCTAAATTCAACTCCAGCTGTTCTTATATGTGCTACTCCTTCATCATTTAAAGGTGTCCAAGGAGTTGTTTTGAATTCTTCCTTCTTTTTATATCTGTAATCTATTGCAGCTTGCAGTGGGATATTAGAGATAGCATCAAACTGAATTGATTCAATAGATTTCAAACCTCTACGTTTAAGATCTAATGTATCAATTACTACTTCAACTGGATTAGCTTCTAATGTCTCAGGTGATACGCCAGTAAGATTTTCCTTAATACGATAGAGACCAGTTAAGTTAGCATACCCACCTGTTAGCGTTCCTTCATTAAAGATATACCCAGCTACTTCATCACTGATGTGAAGTCTGTCTTCATCAGCATCCCAAGTTAAGACAGGGTTAGTTAAAGGTAATAAGAATTCTTCATAACCTAGTTTGTTAAGTCCTTCAGATGTTAACTTATAAAGGCAACCTAGGGTGTCTATAAAGAAATGAGTAAATTGATCTCCACCAACAGCTGTCTTATTCTTAATACCTACCTTTGATAAATCTTTGAATCCAAAAGTTGGTGCAGGTGCTGAAACTGGAAAGGCTAAGGTTATTCCAGTGCTGCCATAAATTACTACATTCTTATCTAATTGCCTAACTTGATAAACATATCCAGTCCAAGACATAGGTCTACGACCTGCATCATTTGTCAAGTCAAGTTCCATACTTACATTACCTATCTTACTCCAAGCTACCCAATTCTTTTTATTACTGTTAGCTACAGCCCAACCAGATAATGAAACTTCAATTGTCATAGTTGAATTAACTATAGTAGTTGATATAGGAAACTCACCTGAAATAGATACACTAATAGATAATTCTAGATCATCCATTATATAGGTCCCATTTAAAGGATCACCTTCAAGTGAGATTTCTATAATAGGGACACCAAAGTAGTTATTAGCTGCGCAATCAAAGGTAAGGTCAGCATCAAAGTTATGAGGAGATGGAGTAGTAGGAGCAGGTGTAGTAAGTGTAGTTGTAGGAACTAGCGTTGTAGGTGGAACTGTTGTTGGAACAACTGTAGTTGCCATCTAATCCTCCACTATACTCCAGCTATTGCTAATGCTATATTTGCTACTGTATAAGTTCCACCATTGTAAGTTGTCATAGTACCGCCGAAATCTATGAAACCTACAACTGGATCATTAGCGATACTAGCAGCTATAATAACAGCACCACAAGCTTGGAGGTTTCCACCAGCTATAGGCCAAGCTGCATTATTCCAAGTTACAATTAATGCGTTTAGCAAGTCACTTCTTGTAGTAGCTACACCAGCAAGAGGTGTTCCTCCAATAGTATAGCCATAAGCTGTAGGTAGTTCATTAGCTGACAGATCCAAATACTCATCATGATTTACTCTATTGAAGGTAAAGCCTGGCGCCATTAAGATAATATTAAAAGTAACAGCATCAAAGTCTACATCAGCACCAGAGATTAACTCAAGTATGTTGTTAGATACTAAGGAAGCCATTTTAATTCCTTTCAGTTTAAATTAAGTTTGTTCGAAAATCGGTTGATCTAAAAATCCATTGGCCAGATTTGAGGCTCTAAAGTATAAGGTACAAGTTCTTTATCAACATGTAGTGGTTTAACATAGTTATAACGAGTTAATTTGTTAACATATGTATCAATAGGGCCAGGAGCTATATCTCCGCCAGTACCAACAGAGAAAAAATCAAAGTCTGTTCCATCATCATCTATTCTTGGAGTATGCTGTCCTGGACCTATCCAGCCTCCACCACCTATATCACCATCTACAATATCTATATCCCAAGCAACTGGTTCAGAAGATCCATCACTCCAAGCTTTTAATTTTAAACTGTTGCCTATAACTCTAAATCTCATCCAAATCCAAGTATTCTCTATAAAACCAAAGAATGTACTACTAAGCACAGCTTGAGCTCCACCAGAAAGTTCTTTAGATATTCTTATTCTATTATTGCGATTATCTGCAGTGCAACAATAGTATTCATAATTTGCTCCTAATGCTCCTGAAGCCCTAACAAACATCTCACAAGTTTCTTCATCAAAACCATTTTTAGTTCTCATCTTTCCTAAAACTTCTACATCAGCTGGTGTACCTACATCATCCCAAGAGATAAGATAAGACCTAGGATTAAATCCATTATAACATTGAAGGAAAAGTAACTGTCCACCCAAATCTCCACCAACTTGTATAAACCCTTGATGAGATCCAGCCCAAAGCCTTTCAGTCCAGTTTAATCCAGATGCTTGAGGAAAGACACAAACTGCACAATCTGTAAAATATGTTCTAAAAGTAGCCATAATTAAATATCGAAAATCCCTGTTGGATCAAAGTTTATAAGATAATTACCACCATCTGGAAAGTTAGTAAATTCCCAATAGCATAGTAGACAATCTAGTGTAGTATCTATTAATATAGCATGTGATACAGCAGCTACACCAAGATTTATCCAAGTAATATCAGATGCTTTAAAGGTAGTATATACAGCACGAGTAAGACTTTTGCCAGTTAAAGTTTCTCCACCTGCTCCATAACCTAGCCCGACTACTTCAAATCCTGAAACGTCAGAGTAGTCTACATGAGCATCAACATCAGGAGTATAGCCAACTACTAACATTAGTTTAATAATGTTATTTAGAAGGTCTATATTTCCTTGAGGAAGTTGGTATGAAAATTCGTTATAAAAGTAACCATCTCCATGAGCCATAGTTTTGTCCTTATTGATTAAGTTGCTTTATCTAATCTAGTTCTATTAATTCTACCGACTTATGCCAATGCCCACAAGGGAAATGCTCAGAAGGATTAAGAGGAAGATTTCTATGTAAGCAAAACCTTCTAGCAAGTATCTCAGATGACCATCTTTTATTATTCAAATAGCCATATTTATTCATCTGATCAACAAAATCCCATGGTCCTGCATCTTTATGATCTTCAATCCAACTCATCTTAATCCCCTAAAAATCCTGCACTTATGCTAACATCAGGTCCACCTACAAACAACTGCCCATTAACATCACAGACGCATAAGCATTTAGAAATTTCAGCTTCATCATACTCACACCAAGCACCAGTTTCTGGATCTAATGTTAGAAACTCAGCTCCATTTGTTAAAACTAAGAAGTCATAAAAGTCAGCTATAGTCCAAGTAGATCCTTCAGCTGCTGTGTAGATAAGAGTTAATACACCATCTATGTATGTGTAGATGTTAACTGGTGTACAAATCAAGCACCAATTTCTAAGTTGGAAGCACTGAGGAAATGGAAAGGTGCAAGCTGGTATAGTTGATATGTCAAAGTTTTTTAATTCATCTATGTTTATCAACTTACCAGCTTCTTGAAACACTCCATTAGCTAAAGTAAGTGCTCCAATATTCTTAGGATTATGTTTAGAGTTTCTAAGACCTTTCTTTAATCCATCTTTGAATATTATAGTATATTCTCGCATTAGAGTTTTCCTAAATTATCATCAAAGATTTCAAGATCTAATGGGTCATTGTTAGTAACCAATTTCATATTACTAAGCTGTTCCCTAGCAATTGTAGCAGACTTCTTTAGAACTTCCTCATATGAAATTCCAGGGTTTTTACTCTCTACCTTCTCCATAACTTTAGTAACAAGCTTTCTATTATTATCTAAGTCTTTATTATCTTTATAGAAATTATCACTTAATGTTTTAAGGTAGATAGATTGCTTTGATAAGTGAGTTATAACATGAGGGATAGCCTTTAAAGCTTCCTCAACACAGAACTTAGATATCCTCATTAAGTAATCACAGAACTGTGAGTAGGTTAATTTAGACATCCTGTTATATTCAGCTTCCGTAATAACGTCTTCTATTTTCATTACTTGACTCCAAACTTTTTCTTTCTAGAGGTTAAATAAGATCCATCAGCTGCTGAGTGATGAGTTTTAATCCCACCTTTAGGAACAGGCTTAGGTGCTGGAGTTGTTGGAACCTTTAGTTTAGCAGGTCCTAATGCATCCATTAAAGATTTATATTTTTTATTGCTCTTTTTTAATTAGTTTAGCTGCCCAAGGCAATAGTCCATCAGCCATGTTAGCCTCCTTTGTTTAATTGTTTGTACAAATTTCGGACGAACTAACCATCCATCTGATCAACTTCAGCAATTAGTTCCTCAACAAGATCCATTCCAAGTTGCGTCATTTCAGTTGTAATAGCATTAGTCCAGTCATTTACACCTTGTGTACTGCGATTGATTACCTCTATCTGACGCATAGTAGACATGTAAAGTAGCATAGGGTGACTATCAGACCATTTGTTAGAATCTGTGTCTAACACTAACAGTGGAGAATAGAATAAGCCACTAATTATTAAAGTTATATCAGTACTTGTAGGAACATTTATTAAAATAGCATTATAGTCATTTCCAGCTACTTCTACATATCCCATGAATTCTTCAAAGCTATCTAACGTTTCATTTGGAGGAACAGATCTAGTAATACATGGAGAGTAGTAAAGTGGTACACCAGCTTCCATTTCAGCTGGAAGTGTTGATAAGTAGCCTTCCATTAGATCTTGAAGATTCTTTTTAGTTAACTGCCAACGGCCTTCAGTTGATGATGCAGCCCAGACTTCCTTAATAGCTCTGCAGTAAGGTAAGGTTGTATAGATATTACCAGTAGTCAATCGACTAAACTTAACAGCCCATGATTTTTGAGTTTCATCTAATCGATCAAGGAATTTAGATCCAGCATCTATAAAGTGCCCTAATCCATCATCTGAGTAGTCATCTTTGACTAAGTCAAAGCGCCCTGAAAGTTTTCTAAACATTTTTCTGAACTGTAGTAAGTTCATATTAATACCTTTTAAATAAGCTGAGAGGGAGCTACATTAGTCCCTCTCAGCTATTAGTGGCCTAGGAGGTTAGCTAAGCAAGATTATTATCCAGGCCGACACTGTTAAGGACAGCACACTTTTGTGGCAGTCCAAATTCAAGACCGCACTCAGTAAGATATTCCTCCCAAGTGCCATCAAGTCTACGTTGTCCGTAACCTTCCGGATGCTGTTTAGCAGATGACTCACCAAAGAACTGTGTATCATCTACATAACGATAGCCCATTTCCTTAGGTTCAATGATAATTCCCATGTTGCGAGTAGTTGGGTCATAAGAGAAGAGCGGATGAGTCTTCATATGGATAGTACCAAAAGGTGTTATCCAGGAACGAATGTCCATCCCGTAGGTCTTCTGTGCTGGTTGAAGGTTAATCTGACCACCAGTCATTGCAAGAGCATCAATGCCGAGCAAGAAGCCAGAGCCACAGAGACAAAGTTTCTCATTAGCTCCATAGCGAAAGATCTGCTCAAGTATAGCTTTGAACCAGATTTCTCCACTAGCTGCCCATGTTTGACCTGCATAGTCTACATTAAGTGAATAGTCATCACAATTAGCAGCCGCATACTGACGGATGAAGTTAATTACACCCATAGTAGTACGTTCAGGTTTTCCGTTATCTCCGATATTCTCAGTTCGAATACCCCAGAGGAATGCAAGTTCTATTTCCCATGAGTGCATCTCGAGCGCTTCAGATTTCATCTTCTGGTAAGCATCCCCAGTTCGAAGACAAGTCTTGCGAGCAGTTCGAGTAATAGAAAGTGGAGTACGGAAGATCTGTGTATAATTGTAGACCTTTACTGGATTAAGTGCAATAGCATCAGGCATCTCACCGCCCTCAGGATTGATGTTACCTATGATCTTAAAACAATCACAGTCGCTAAGGTCATGACCTCCGGCAGCACCATTAGTATCAGCTTCGAGTAAGTTAATAGCAAGAACTGTATTAACTGCTCCTCGAGTTACTCCAGTTACTTTACCAACTACAGTCATACGATAGTCAGAAGCATCTTGAAGAAGAATCTGATGCCCTTCACGAATACGATTGCCAAGCACTGTAGTAATTTGAGCATAGACTACAGTAGGGCCAGCAGCAGTGTAAGCTACACTAAGGTCAGCTAAAGTATAAATACCCTCGATGTCTCCACCTACAGCTGTTTGCTCCTGTGTCCACCAATGGAACTGAGGATCGTCAACACCTTCATTGCCGATCATTGATAGGATAGCTGTTAAAGGAGCCATACCATTAGGGTAAAGCTTCATTATTTGTTGTCTCCAGTTCAGGGGTCTTTGATCAGTGACCCAGTCACCGTTTCCTCTCATTCCAAGAAACATAATTGATTACCTCCTATTGATTAAGTTCGAACGATTTTTAAACGAACTGTTAATGTTAAATTATCCAGCCTGTGTAGTTGGTGCTGAAGAAGGTGGTGCTGTAGTAGGCGGCTGAGTAGTACCAGGAGCTGGTGTAGTTAAGAAACAAGGTACAGTTGTACCAAGAGCGTGCCAATTAAGGCCGTCACTATACAACAATGCTTTATCACATTTACCATTGAATACTATGTTAGTCCAGCACTCACTATCATCAAAATCTGTGATAGTAACATACTGTGTCGCATTAGCCCCTCGACATACTAGAGAGTAAAACCTCCCCTTTGCATCAGCTACAGGTGGAAGTGTTATAGTGATAGCTCCACTATCTCTATCCGCAGTAGGACGCAAGACATAGTCCCTAGTAGTCATCTGATAATTCGCATTAGGGTTATGGTATTTATCAGGTGACTCTCTATAATGTTGCTCATTATTTTGCTCAAGTCCCATAGTTAAATTACCTCCTTATTGTTAGTTTATCCCATTAAGACTTTGTTCATATCATCTATCTGGGATTCGATGTTAGTTAAATTAGGTTTATTATCAGCCTTCCCAGACTTCCCTTTCTTACGAGGAAGCTTTGGAGGGGTTCCTTTGTCTAAAACTTTTTTACTAGGTTCTGGTAATTCAAGACGTTTGCGTACTTCAGGTGCTACATCAGCCATTACTTCTCCATAGGTTCTTGTAGTGTCTTTTGCATAAAGATCGTCAAAGACATTAGCTACAACCTTTTTAAACTTTACTAAGTCTTTGTTATCTTTGTAAAAACTTTCAGATAAAGTCTGCATGTTTGTAATAGATTTTACCATCTCAGGAACTGATTGATTAACACTTTGACCTAATGAACCTTGTACATCAGTTACTGCTTTTTGATAGATTTTGTTTAATAACTTGTTAAATTTCTTAGGATCATCCTTTACATCATCAAAGTCAAGATCACCTATAAAATCTTGATCGTCAAAAGTTAAAGGTGCCTTAGTTGTAGGAGCTAAAGTTTTAGGTGGTTTATCTTTTTCAGCCAGCTTCCTACGTAATTCTTCAATAGTCTGATCACGGTCGTCAGGTGCTTCAGTTGAAGGTGAATCTGTTTTAGGCTCATCAGTTGTTGGCGGATCTGTTTTTAGGTCTTCTGGAGCATCAGTTGATGGAGCTTCAGTTTTAAGATCATCAGGTGCATCTGTTGAAGGTGCAGCTGTTGGATCTGGTTCATTACCAGGATCATCAAACGTCTTATTCATCTGATCAATGTCACTTTGGATCTTCTTCAAATATTCATTCATTTAGCTAACCTCCGTCTATTGGTTTATTATCTTGCTTTTCTTCTTTCATTGATAGGAACATGTCTACTATTCCAAGAATGTAGTCGACTGCTTTCTGTCTACCATTAAGGTCTCCCATGTGAAGTAAGATAGATGCTGTTGAGGGATTTTCAGTCTCTGCATTATCTACTATTGAAAGCATCTCCATGTTAAAACCATGCTTCCAGGTTTTAAGTTCTCGTCTCATGTCAGACCAAACTATAGATTCTTTAAAGTCTTCAAGTTGGTCTTTAGTCGAATGTACTTTTATCTCTTCCATTTTAAACTCCTACAGGTACCATGTTACCTTTGTCAACTTCATTCATAACTTGTTCATCAGGCATAGTTTGTCCTTGCACCTGATCCATATTACGCCGAAAGTCTTCTACATTTTTAGCTCCTAGTTGCTGTGCTATGTACATGAAGATACGAGTGGTGTCAAACTGTTGCATAAGTTCAGGTGTTGTACCTATTATCTTAAACATCTGAATCCATGCCTCAGAGAAATTCCCTCCAGGTATGGAACCATCTCGGACTATTAAGTCGTAGTTTACAGCTAAGTCATAAGGTGTTACTCGAGCATTTTTCTTCTTATTACCATATATAGATGCTAACTGTTCAGCATATCGTCCTATTAAACGTACGTAAGTTTCTTGAGACTGATACTGTTGAGTATGAACAGCAAACATAGTTCCTATATCTTGCATGTACTGCATACCTATTATCATAGCTATTCGCTGTAAACGTGAGATTGCTGAGCCACGAGTTCCTTGAAACTCACCTTTGGTTAAGCGCTCAGGTCCACCTTGTCGTAGAGATCCTTGCATAGATTGATCAGCACCTGAGATGCGATCCATCCACTGAGTTATGTAGCCTGAGTCAGCTATATTAGCACGAGTTATGTCTTGGACTTGAAGCTGCTGGACTACTTTATCAACTCCACGTCCCCATGCAGGGCGACGTAAGCGAATTAGTTTTCCTGGTTGAGGATCCTTAAGATCGTTAATATTAACAAGATAAGGATCAACAACCAGCATATCATTAATAGCCTTCTTGACATTGCTAATATGACTATTGAATAAGAAGTCGAGAGTATGCTGAAGTCCATAGAGTACCTCCATACGCCCTATAGGTGTTATTGAGTAGCCGTCGTACTCTGGTGAAGCTACACTTATAGGATACATTCCATGATTGTGATCAGCTCGTTCACAAGCTATGATAATGTCATCTGAGGCAAGTTCAAAGTACCACTTTTCTGGATATTCATTAGTGCCTAGTTTCCAATCCTTTGGAATTAAGTTAACATACATCTTGATAGTGTCAACTGGATTAACTGTCTGGGTCATTGACCTATCTATGTCAATAGATCCACCATGACGCTTTTGTCTATCACTTTGGTCTAGTGCCAGAGTTGAGCGTTTATCTTTTTTACTTTTAAGATACTTTACGTTGAATAAGTTTGAATTAGGCCTGCTTTCCTCACTTAAAATATTCATATAGTTATCGCGGTCTACCCAACCATTGAATTCACCAGATTGAATATCTGAACTTGCTACTGATGGATCAGGAAGCCACATGTAAGGGTCGATGTTAGATAAGTCATTACCTTCGAATAAGAGAGATTCAACCATATCTGTTTGGTGAGAAGTACTTTCACCTAATTCTGACTGAGTAATTATTGAAGACTTAACAGGTTTACGACCATAAGTAGAGCGCCATCCAGGAATTGCAATACCTACTCCATAACCTAAAGCATCACGAAGGGAAGTGTGAATGTTTAGAGGTACTTTGTTTTTAATACAGTGCATACGAATTACTAACTCCATTAACATAGCACCCTGTGTATCGTCGTCTTCTACACCCTCATATTGGAATAGAGGGTCTTGGAAAAAGGCCATTGAAAGATAAGTTAAGAGTGCTTCTAGCATAGAGTAGGAGTAAGGAAAGACTATAGATACAGGCTTGGAAGAGTCTTTCTTTTGAAGCTTTTCTTCCTTATCTTTTAAAGGGATGTAAGCAGTAAGTGTTCTATCTATTTCCCTCCAAGATGAGAAGCGCTTAGATATCTCCATACGAGATTCATTAGCTCGCTGCCAGATCTTAGACCGTAAAGATTTATGGAGATCTGATTCAGGCCTGAGGTCTAGACCATTAGGATAGTCATAGTCAAATGACTTTTTATTGTATATGTCGTCCTTCCAAGAGGAAGGTTCTCCTTGTACTATGTATGGCATTTTCAGCCTCCAGAAAAATAACTTTTAATAATTTCTATTACCTTATCAATAGCGACGTAGCTAACAGTACCAGTTCCAGCACCTACACCAAGGTCTAACTTACGATTCCTCTTTGGTAAATTAACAGCTTTATCAACTATCTTATCACATCTATCAAATTGGTTTTTGAACCCTGCTACAGTTTTACTACACACTTTTGTTTGATCTCTTACTTCACCTTGTAAGACATTAACTACTTGAAATATCAAACTAAGTTTCTTATCTGTAGAATCTATCTCATCAAATTGCTCAGTTGATACTTTAATTTCTAACCCATTTTCATCAGCCATTTATTATTCCCAGTTCGTCCGGAATTCGTACAATATTATGGAGCTGCAGTTGTAGGTACCATAGTTGTACAGTTTAAAGCTAGTGGATTGTTTACTATAAAGCTACACCATTGGCCAGTTAATCGTACTCCAGGATCAAATACTATACCTTGATATAGCCACTCACCAACTTGATCAAGCTCACCTAGTGTGATGTCGTAGTATATACAGTTATCGTCTGTAGCACATAATATAGCAGCCCAGCACCCAGTCGTCCCATCAGGCTTCCTATATCTAATCTGTAATGTATCGTAACCTGATAAGTCTAAATTTGTACAATAAGTTAATCTTGGAGTATCATTAACAAAGGTTTCCATAGCATCTTAGTTCCTTAGTTATTATTGAATGACAGATTATTTCATCAACTATTATTGAATTACAAGTTTTTATACAAACTTCTGCATCACTAATTAAAGTAGTAGGCACTAGAGTAGTTGGAGGAATAGTTGTTGGCACTACTGTTGTAGGTGCAGAAGTAGTTACTATAGATGTTGTTGGCAATTGAGTTGTAGGCGCTGTAGTAGTAGGAACGATAGTAGTGGGTGAGATAGTAGTGGGTGCAACTGTAGTAAGTAAGACAGTAGTCGGTGCGATAGTAGTAGGTAATAAACTAGTAGGTGCAGCTGTAGTTGGTACAACTGTTGTCACAGCTAAAGTAGTAGGTGCTAGAGTTGTCGGTGCTAAACTTGTGGGCGCTAACGTAGTAGGAGCCAAGGTAGTAGGTAAGATTGTAGTAGGGACTACTGTAGTAGGAGCTAAAGTAGTCGATAAGATAGTTGTTGGAGCTAAAGTAGTTGGAACAGTAGTTGTTGGATACACTGTAGTAGATACTGGTGTAGTAGCTACAAATACTGTAGTAGGTGCAACAGTTGTCGGATATACTGTAGTTGGAGCTAATGTAGTCAGTAATAAAGTCGTGGGTGCAAGTGTCGTAGGTGCTAAGGTCGTTGGAGCAAGACTGGTTGGAGTTACAGTAGTTGGAGTCAGAGTAGTTGGAGCTAAGCTTGTCGGCGCAGCTGTGGTAGGTGCTGCAGTAGTCGTAGGTATTGGAGTAGTAGCTACTAGAGATGTAGTAGGTGAAATAGTTGTGTAGATAGGTGTAGTTGGAACAGGTGTCGTTGCAGGTGCTATCGTAGTAGGCGTCACCGTTGTTGGTGCTAAGGTGGTAGGCGATAGTGAAGTGGGAGCTAAAGTGGTTGGAGTTGTGGTTGTAGGAACAGCTGTCGTTACAAAATCAGCAACCACATCTTGAACTTCAATAATTGGAGCTGAAGTTGTGGGTGCCAAAGTAGTAGATGCTATAGTTGTAGGTGCTACTGTTGTAGAAGGTGATGTAGTAGGAGACTCAGCGTCTCTCAAAACCTCGATACATGCTTGTATGATATTGACAGAGGGATCGCCAGCCCTGAGTACCTCGACACAAGCTTGAGTGATATTGACAGAGGGATCGCCAGCCCTGAGTACCTCGACACAAGCTTGAGTGATTTTAATATCTGTCACGAACTTACCTCAACACCTATTTCCGCACCTGTTATATCAGCTTCCGCCCACGCTGCCGAATCGTCAGGATTAACCTGGTATACCTTCGCAAAAGTTTCATAATCAGTACTTGGGTCTACTTCGTCACTTTTATAATAAGTTCCGTTAGACCGGGTAAGAATCTTGGCTCCCTTAGCTCCAGCATCAGTTTTATTAATACAGATACAAAATTTAACTCCATAAATAGTGCCACCTGAAGCCAATGACGGTAATGCATATGAATCTTGATGATCAACCGTATCGCTTGAATTATAAGTAGAATCGTCGTCAGGGGTAACATCATCTACATTTTCATAGTTGCTGCCAACGGAAGGGGTGAAATCTGCATCTGCACCTGCCCCATTTGGCCTGAGCACATCACATCGACAGTCACCAAGGAAATCGTTTTGAGGGGCATCACCTGCATTATCCATAATCCAGATGCAATCAAATGAAGTATCTAAATCATTATGGACTCCACCGAATTGAAACTGTCTTGCATAGACGTTTGCGCCTTCAAGAGTGTCTTGACCTGACAAATCTAATATCTGAGTGCCATCTAATTTGACTTCTACAGTTCCAGCACTGGCATGAATTAGAAGTTTCACTTCAAGATAATGCCATTTATAATCTTGAAGTGTTGCACCGGAGCTCGTTCCAAGCAAAGTTGTATTGCGATATGCTTTTAAATTATCACTTGAATCCCAACATAAATTCAGGTGATTATTTCCAGCTCCATCAGATATTCTAATAAATGGATATGAAGCACTTTCTGATGGAGCATCAGCGTTGTCTTTATAAAAAACAACTCCAACGATTACCGTAGCGGGTGATAATGTATTTACTAAGGTATATTTGAAATAAGCAGAAGTTCCATAATCTGTATTTGGTAATCTTAGTCCTATATTAGGAGATCCAAATCTACTATAGGCAGTACTAAAACCACCCTGAGGCAAATACCACTGAGTATTTTGAGATTCAACTGTTTCTGTGGAAACAGCATTAAAATCCGCAGAAGTACCATTATCATCTGCATAACTTCTAAAACCATCAAAGTGTAGTAAAGTCATTATTTACCTATATATTAACAATATTAAGTTTGTCCGAATTTTGTACGTTCTTATGCAGCAGATATTTTCACTTTAATCCATCCACTACATACAAAAGGTATTGTATAATCATGCCATATATCAGCTTCACAATTAACTTCTGAATTCCCTTGTTTATACTTTAATTCTGGATCACCAAATCCAGCATCATATTTATCTATAGTTAATCTAACTCTTCCTGACCCTATATGCCAAGTTTCTGATTCTTCTGATTCTCCAGAGTCAAATAGTATTCTTTCAGTATCAGCTACACCAGCATCTACTATTTGACCTGTACCAGTCCAATTAACGTTAAAGTTTCTTATATTATCCTCAACAACTCCAGTATCATGGCCCCAACAAACTGTTCCAATAGTAGGGGCACTTGTGGTAGGAACAAGTGAAGTTGGCGCTAAAGTTGTTGGTGCAAGTGTTGTTGGTGCTAGAGTAGTAGGGGCCGTTGTCGTGAGCGCTAAGGTTGTGGGAGCTAGAGAAGTTGGTGCAAGTGTAGTTGGACCTAAAGTAGTAGGAATACCTGTAGTTGGTGTTAACGTAGTAGGTGCTATTGTAGTCGGTGCAACCGTAGTCGGTGGCACTGTACCAGCGTCATCTCCACAAACCCCTACAGAAAAATAATCACAGTCTCCATAACCATAATTGAGAGTGCTTGATGAAAATCTATGAGCAACCCAACCAGATCCAGTAACATCAGAATCGGTCTCATCAATTAACCAAGTTCCTGGTTCAGCATCGCCATCTTCCCAGACACGAACCTTTAAACTTGTTCCTATAGCCCTAAATCTAATCCAGTACCAAGTGTCGTAATCAACAGTAAAGGCTTCTGATTTTATTAAATAATCAAGAGCCCCACCTGTACGCTTACGAAGTTGAAGAACATCTGAATCAAATATGTGAGCTAAATAGCCAGAACAACTACCAACGCTACCAGATCCTCTAACCACTACACCGGTGGTTGAAGAATAACCATTATCTGATATTCTAGATTTACATAAAACTTCTACGTCTGTAGGAGCTCCAACATCATCCCAAGAAACTACACAATCAGTAGATTCATAGATTTTACATTCTAAACACTTACCTCCAATATCTCCATCATCTCGAATAGTAAACCACTGATCTCCATTGTCCCATCTAAGTGTCCAATCCCCTGGAGTCAAATCAGTAGTATATTCACTAAAGTCAGTAACATAACTTGCAGGCGTACAAGTAGTAGGTGCAACTGTTGTAGGTGCAAGACTTGTTGGTGCTAGAGTAGTCGGTGCCATTGTCGTAGGCGCCAACGTAGTAGGTGCTAAGCTTGTCGGAGCTAGTGTAGTAGGTTCCATGGTGGTAGGAGCTAACGTGGTAGGAGCTAATGTAGTAGGTTCTAATGTTGTAGGGCTTATAGTTGTAGGTGCTAACGTAGTGGGTGCAAGTGTCGTAGGGGCTAAGGTAGTAGGTGCTAATGTGGTCGGCACTGTGGTAGTTGGTGCACTAGTTGTGGGTACAACTGTTGTTCCACTCGCCGCCGCATAATCCAATATCGACCAAACCTTACCATACGACCACTGCTCAGTATCATCAGTAACACCAGAGT
>Ga0307990_1000262_pt1 | contig 50492 bp, 42 predicted proteins | sample EllFjometagen129_FD_203168 | JGI IMG/M metagenome (GOLD analysis project Ga0307990, IMG submission 203168) | Marine microbial communities from Ellis Fjord, Antarctic Ocean - #129 | ecosystem: Environmental > Aquatic > Marine > Unclassified | place: Southern Ocean | collected 2014-10-08
AAGGCGCAAAGTGGATTTTTTGCATGTGGTAGTTCCTTTACTGTTTACTGAACCGTAATGAAATGCTCTGTAAATCAGGAGGGGAGCAACACGGTCTTAACTATTAACTATGAGCACACAGAATACACAGAGAAAAGTAACCAGCCATATTATACTGTCCTCTATACCCTCTGCGCCTTTGCGGGAGATAAAAACGTTTAAAGACTTGCCCTCGGAAGACTTGAAAATCTTCGCATCAAAACCAGTAGATGCCTTCAATGGGTTTGTTAAGATACATGAGATGTCTATTAAAACGGCATAAAGTGAACTGCTATACTTTATTACCGACTCCTTCATTGTTCTTCCGTTTCCATCAGACATTGTTGACCACTGAGCTCTAAATGAACCCATGCATGAGCATGGTTTCCTTTGGCTGATTTGACTTCAACAGAGCTTCTTTCCCACGATTATAAAACTGGGCACAGCTGAAGCAAGACAAACCACGCCAATAATGATTAACCATCAATCTTGGCAATAATAAGTTCAGCAGCACGCTGGCCAGACAAAAACATTCCACCAAAAATCGGCCCCATTCGTGCAGAACCGAAAACACCATTTGCAGCCATTCCTGAAACAAATAAACCAGGATAAACTTCCTTAGTATTTTCCACTGTAGCAATTTCACCTTTTTCTGCCCACATTGGTCTTTCACCCATTACTCCACCTGTAGGTGTATCAAGTTTTATACCGGCTTTTGTAGCAACTTTATCAGTAAGAAGAGCATCATGTCCGGTGCCATCAAGAACACACTTTGCTGAAATAACCAATGGATCAACATGCCATTGATTAGGATAAAGCACTGGTGCCCAGTTGATAACAACCCCACCTACGGCATCTTCTTTGTAAACAACATCTTCAACAACAACACCATTGAATATGTTTGCTCCAGCATGTACTGCTCCGTAAATCAATGCAGAAGCTGTCTCTACTGAATCAGCTCTCACTAATCCTTCACCAACGGATGAATAACGAATACTGTATTCATCCAGAATTGATGTAAGTTCTTCCTGAATTATAATCTCATTATTAAGCATCGCGCCTCCCCAAATGCCACCACCCGGAGCCAATTTCATCTCAAATAATGATACTCTCTTGCCAGCCTCGGCAAGAATCTTTGCACAGATAAGTCCACTCGGACCAGCACCTACAATTGCTACATCGCTATCAACTGCTGCAGAAAGTTTTGCTGTAAATCCTGCAATAATTGACCTTGATATATGTTTTTCCATTTCGTTAACCTTTCTTAATTCAAATTATATCGCAATCCAATTCTTGATTTCATTTATTCGTTGTAACTTCTATCTGTTTGTCGAACTAAGCCGCTTCGCGGCAGAAGTCTTTGTTTTAGTGTGAAATTCCCTGCCCCGGAACGAAGATTCACATGGAGTGAATCCGGTACTCAGAGACCAAGAAAATTAACGTGTGTAAAGTTAACATACCCATTGATAAATGTCAGGCCCTTTTACTCGAATGCGCATTTTTCCAGAAAACGTTGAAATAATTATTTCTAACACAGAGGCATAGTTTCTGTTTTCGTTACATTATCTCACTTTCAGTTTTGTTTTCACATTTCCTGATTGGGCTACAATCGTAATGCTGGAACTTGAGCAGATTTTGAGTAAGATGGAGGCAACCCCTGCTTCAGCAGGGATTGGGTTGGCACCAATCAATTCTGCCGATGAACCTTCGATAGAAAAAGTAACAGGCATTGTGGAATCTGGAACAATCGTTCCGTTTTTATCGACCACTTTGGCATAGACGAAGACGATATCCTTTGCGCCCAACTGTCGTCCGCTATCATCAATCGACAATTCAATACCGACAGAATCTTCCTGCGAAATATCGTCGGCAATGAAGGAAACAATATTTGGCATTTCTTTAGCTTGTGTAGCACCTGGGAGTCCAATAGCTATGATGATTGCCAGTAACAAAGATATCCGGTTCATAATATATTCTTTTCTTAAGATAACATTTGGTTATTTGGGGTCGGACCATTCAGTTGGACCAATTAGAGTCAATAATTGCCTGAATGGCGGGATACTTCTCGTCGGTCTCATTAAGTTTCGTGCGTTCTCTTTTGAGTTCAAGTTTCATTTCCGTTATGAGCTTCCCGTATTCCGGGTTGGAATACTGATTGTGCATCTCGTTAGGATCATTCTCCAGGTCGTAGAACTCCCATGCAACTGGAGTATTGTTTTTCCCGTTCGGGGTGCATCCGTAGAAGAAGATCAGTTTATAACGCTCCCCGCGGATACCGAAATGGGCGGGTACCCTCAGGTTGTGAGCCATGTGCATCCAGTAGCGATAGTAGGTGACCTTTCGCCAGTCCCTGGGTTTGGCTTCTCCCTTGAGCGCAGCTGCAAAACTGCGGCCCTGCATGTACTCTGGCGTTTTTTTGATACCGGCCAGTTCCATGATGGTGGGGGCGAAATCAGTATTGTTGATCAGCCAGTTGTTGGTTGAACCGGCCTTGATTATCTTGGGTGCATGTACAACAAAGGGCATGCGGAAGGATTCCTCATACATCCAGCGTTTGTCCATCAGGTCGTGCTCGCCGAGGAAATAGCCCTGATCACCTGTGTAAATGATAACCGTATTATCCAATTCACCGGTTTCCCGGAGGTAGTCGATTAATCGCTTAATGTTATCATCAACTCCCTTGACGCAGCGCAGGTAGCGTTTGAGATACTTCTGATAGCTTGCCTGTGCGTAAGCTCGGTCATCGAGGTCTCTTGGGATATGGAGGTTGCTCGCCAGTCCCCATGGAGAATGTTTTCTTCCCACACCTGACCCCATGCCGCGTGAGCCATCCGAGCCTGCAGGAGGGTTGAAAAGATTAGCGGGTTCGGGAATAGTCACATCTTCAAGGTATTCGTCATAGCGTTTGGCATTATTGAACATATCATGCGGCGCCTTGAAATGGTGCATCAGAAAGAACGGTTTTCGCTTGTCTCTCTTGTCTTTCAGCCATTCAAGGCTGAGATCGGTTATGGCATCACTGGAGTGCATTCCCTTTTTCTGAATCACGTTTTCCGGCCAGGGTTTATCGCCCTGTATCCGGAAGTCCGGGTTGTAGTATTTGCCCTGGCCCGGTAAGACGCAGTAGTAATCGAAGGCAGCCGGTTCGCTCTTGAGATGCCATTTACCAATTATAACGGTCTGATAGCCCGCCTTCTTCATTTCCATAGGCAGATACTGTTTGTCGGGAGGGAGATGGTCATTGAGATCAAGTACGCCATTCTTCTGAGAGTACTGACTGGTAATGATGCTTGCGCGGCTGGGCGTACATATAGAGTTGTTACAGAACACCCGGTCAAAACGCATACCGTTTTTTGCCAGGGCATCAATGTTCGGTGTGGGATTCAGTTTTGCCAGGCGGCTACCGTAGACACCAATGGCTTGGGTCGTATGATCATCAGACATGACGAACAGGATATTGGGTGGCTTCTCCTGCCGCTTGCTTTCGCTTCCTGATGCAAAAACAGACATCTCTGCGGCGGCAAGTAAAACCGTCATATAAATTACGAAGTGACGTATGTGTATCATTATCTTTTTCTCCCCGAACGTTTAGGATTACCTGCGCCGGAACTCGGTTAGTCGAGCGAAGCGAGCCCACAAGCCTTCGCCTGCGTCAGGTGTATCCGCTTGTTGGATACGTTTGATCAGTCTGGCACGTTACTTGCGCTTCACGTAATAAAGGGTTTTCTGGTTATTTTGTCAATGGTTTTTATTGTTACGTTATTTGAAAAAACATCTTATATTCAGTGGATCCGCCGTTTCTACGCTTATGTGCACGGAAAAAATCCGGTTGATCTTTCAGAATCTGATATCAAGCATTTTATGTGATAACGCTTTATGAATTACTCTTACACAATTTCTTTGTTTTTATGACAGGAGTTGATAAAACAAAACCTGCTAATGCTGCGAAGCTGCAACCAAATAAGTTAACCACGCAAAGTAATTGCTATGTTAATAGTTTTTTCCCGCAAAGGCGCAAAGTGGATTCTTTGCATGTGGTAGTTTCTTTACTGTTTACAGAACCGTAATGAAATGTTCTGTAATTCAGGAGGGGAGCAACACGGTCTTAATTATTAACTATGAGCACACAGAATACACAGAGAAAAGCACCCAGCCATATTATATTGTCCTCTATACCCTCTGCGCCTTTGCGCCTTTGCGGGAGATAAAACGTGCATAAATAACAAGAAGTTGAGATTATAGTTACTAAAGTGCGAGAGTTAAAATTGCGTTACTTTTTAGCCTCTAAAAACGGCTCTTTTTTTGGTGGAAGTAGCGTAATAGCGCCCTCATTAATTTGCACTTTTCGGTGATTAGAGAAAACGATACTTGTGTAGAGTCCAGAATGGCGATATCATTACGACAATTTAATTATTTGGCAATACTATAAAACGAAAGGGAGTATATTATGCCTAGGAATGATGGAACAGGTCCTGTTGGACAAGGTGCCGGCAGTGGTCGTGGTATGGGGCAGGGTGCTGGACGCGGTAGAATGGATGGGCCGTTTTCAGCCGGAGCAGGCGGTATTTGCGCTTGCCCTAAATGTGGCACAACAGCTCCGCATGGCAGAGGAGTACCATGTAGTGGTGTGAGTTGTCCGAAATGCGGCACCAAAATGGTAAGAGGATGAGGTTGTGAAAGAAAAAGAATATATTTTCGGCCCGGTTCCCTCCAGGAGACTCGGACGTTCGCTGGGAGTGGATCTGGTGCCGTTTAAAACCTGCAGTTATGATTGTATATACTGCCAGCTGGGAAAGACAACAAACAAGAGTGTTCAAAGAAAAGAATGGGTTCCGGTTGATGTTGTTATCAGTCAGCTTAAAGAAAAGCTGGATATGAACCCTGACTATATAACTCTCTCGGGTTCGGGTGAGCCGACGCTTCATTCCCGGATCGGAGAGATTATTCTCAGGATCAAGGAAATAACCGATATTCCCGTTGCTGTGCTTACTAACGGCTCGTTGTTATGGCTGCCTGAGGTGCGCAGTGCGCTGCAATCGGCTGATCTTGTTATTCCCTCTCTTGACGGGGGAAGTGAAGAATCATTTCAGTATGTCAACAGACCTCATAAGGATATAAGTTTTGCCCGGATGCTGGATGGACTTGTTAAATTCCGCCAGGAATATAAAGGGCTGTACTGGCTTGAGGTTTTTCTGACGGATGGTGTGACTACCACCGAGGAGGAGTTTAAGAGGGTGGTTGAGTGCGTTAGCATGATTTCACCCGATAAGGTTCAGGTGAATACTGTTACGCGTCCACCAGCCGAAGACTTTGCGGTGCGTGTGCCGGAAGAGGAGTTGAAGAGGTTAACGGCCTTGCTGCATGAAAATGCCGAGGTTATTGCCGATTATCGTAATGTTCATAAGCAGAAGGAGTTTTCCGTGCTGTGCGATGATGTTCTTACGCTTCTTCAACGCAGGCCCTGTTCTGTAGAGGATATTGCGGCGGGACTGGGTATTCATCGGAATGAAGTTGTTAAGTATCTTGAAGAGTTGATTGCTTCTCAGAAAATAGAGAAGAAAGTACGTGGCGAAAAACTTTATTATAAGGCAAGCAACTAGAAGGTGGATATCAGGAACAATGTTTGCTCAGATTATAAAAGAATTAAGAATACATGCTCCTTTTACAATATTCGGAGCAGTTACGGGCATAGCGATTATCGCTCTTTTTCAGAGAGTTCCGTACAGCGTTTCGCATAGTATATTCTATGTTCTTCATCCCGTGCATGTTGTGCTGAGTGCTCTTGTAACAGCATCCGTGTATCAGTTGCATTCATGTAAGACCATCAATGGAAACTGTATTAAAGGAAAGTGTAATCTCTGGCCTTTACTGATTATCGGATATATTGGATCTATCGGGATTGCTACGTTAAGTGATTGTATTATACCTTTTCTGGGTGAGGTGATGTTGGGGATGCCCAATCGGGGACTGCATCTAGGTTTTATCGAGAAATGGTGGCTTATAAATCCTCTGGCTTTTGTCGGTGTGTTTATTGCCTGTTTCAGACCCTCTACAAAATTTCCGCATGCTGGACATGTGCTGTTGAGTACATGGGCATCACTTTTCCATGTTATTATGGCAATAGGGGATAAGCAGCTGCATTGGTATGTGTATGCTGCGGTTTTTCTGTTTCTCTTTATTGCCGTGTGGATACCTTGCTGCCTGAGTGATATTGTTTTTCCGCTTGTGTTTGTAAAAAAACTTTCGCATGGTGACCCCCCCTAATGGCTATGACAACAGAATCAGAATGTTAAGTTTGACAATAATCTATTATTCTGCCTGAATATGCGACGCAAATACACACTAAGCACCCCATTTTTTACCCAAACTAGCGTAACCGGAATCAAATAGGCAGTAAGTAACAGGGAATATGTTGTAGAAAAGGAAAAACTTATGCTTTTAAATATTTACAGATGGATTATGTTAATTGCAATTGCTGTGTGTCTGGTGGGTTGCGGTGAAAAGAAAGGTTCTAAGGGTAACAGCGAAGAATTAGTAATCCTCGTGGGCAATTCCTTTATACCTCCGACTGAACAGCTTATTGCTGAATTTAAAAACCAGACGGGTATAAATGCAACATTCAGCACCGGTGGCAGCGAGGACCTTCTTCCGCATGTTAAGGCAAAACAAATGGGTGATATTTTTATATCCCATGATCCATATCTTGATTACGTCAGAAAAGCCGGATCTTACTCCGATCATGTATATGTCGGTTTTGTTGCGCCGGTTATCGCTGTTCAGAAAGGCAACCCGAAATCTATTCAACGTATTGATGATTTTACTAAACCCGGTCTTAAGATTGCGTTAAGTAATCCTCAGTACTCTACCAGTGGCGAACTGGTTTTTCAGCTTCTTGAAAAAAAAGGTATCGAAGATGCAGTAATGAAAAATGTTGCTAACCGCTTGACTAAGGGGCATAGCAATTTGGGTAATCTTTTGAAAACAAAGTCTGTTGATGCCGTAATCATATGGAATGGAGTAGCCCATACTTTTAGAGATTATCTGGATGTTGTCAAAACTCCCTATGAATATGAGCATGAGATAAATGTCAGTGTGATTGCTTTAAACTATTCAAAACATCCTGAATTGCTAAAGAAATTTATTGAATTCACCCGCAAGAGGGGTCCGGAAATTTTTGCTGAATATGGGTATGTCAAGTAGGAGTCTGCGAGTTATGAGTTATGACAAAAAGTATACTGAATTATATATTAGTTTTGTGCGGTTTGATTTTCTCAGTCCTGACAACAGGATGCAGTGATGATAGAACAGAAAACGGAAAAGAGTCAGAGCCGGCTGAGTTGCTTATATTCTGTGGAGCAGGATTGCAGCCTCCGATTGCAGAACTTGCCGAAATATTTGCGAACGAAAATAACCTGAAGGTGCTGACAGACTATGCCGGTGCCGAAGTTCTATTATCCAAGGCCAGACTCAGCAAGCGCGGGGATATCTATATTCCAGGTGATAAGGGGTATGTTGATCTTGCAGCAACCAACGGATTGATCCTCTCTCAAAAATCTGTTTGTTACTATGTTCCGACTGTTTTCGTGCAGAAAGGAAACCCGAGTCAAATCAAGGGGATTAAAGACCTGCTACGGCCTGGAATTAAACTGGGGCTCGGTAATCCTGATTATATTCCTGTTGGTCGTAAGGCCAGGCAGATTTTCGAGAAGAATGGTATCTCATGGAAAAGTATTGAGACAAATCTCAGATTCCAGTCGGCCACTGTCAATGAACTTTGCCTTCAGATTCAGGCAAAGAGTCTTGATGCAGTCATTGTCTGGGATGCCGTAGCTCAAAGGTATTCGAAATATGGAGAGCTGATTCCTGTTCCTCGTCAACAGAATGTTCTTTCGACAGTTGATGCAGGAGTCCTTAAATTTACGGAGAACCGTGAACTTGCTGATAAGTTTGTAGATTTTCTCTGCTCTGAGGACGGGCGAGCCGTTTTCAGTAAACTTAATTACAGGGTGGATCTTCCTGAATGAATCAAGATAAAAGAACCTGCATAACAGAAAATGTCGGGCGGGTAACGCAAAAACTTAAGATGGGTGCATCCTTATCTCTGGTCCTGTTTATTGTATCTGCTTTTCTGGGGGTAATTGCCAATGTCTCTGAATGGGGGATGCTGACACATATCTCCGCCTTTATCATGTGGAGCTCACTGCCGTGTTATTTCATTTTCAGCATGCTGTATATCAGCAGCAACATTAATGGCTGGCCGGGACGATTATTCTCGGTAATCATCTTTTTTCCTCTTGCCCTGTTTATATCACTGGCTTTTTTTCTGATTATAACTGATGCCATGTATATTGATAAGGCCGCGGTCATAAAGGTGCTTACCTCCTCGTTTATCCGGGATGCACTGCAGCTGAGCATTATAACCAGTGTTACTACTGTTGTAATCGCACTGATCTTTGCCATTCCCATGGGATATGCCTTAAGCCGTTATCGCTTCCCCGGACACATATTTGCTGACACCGTGGTGGATATTCCGATTGTCTTTCCTCCACTTGTTGCAGGCTTGACTCTGCTGGTCTTCTTTTCTGAAACCGGTATGGGCCGTTGGATACAGGAAGACTTAGGGTTGGAATTTGTCTTTCAGCCCAGGGGAATTGTTCTTTGCCAGTTCATAGTTTCCGCAAGTTTTGCGATCCGTTCTATAAAAAGCGCTTTTGATGATGTCGACCGGCGTTTAGAAAATGTCGCCTTGACTCTGGGATGTTCTCAGTGGGGAAGTTTCTTTCGTGTCTCGCTTCCGATGGCTTCCGGTGGAATAATGGCCGGCGCTATCCTGACCTGGGCGAGGGCATTCGGTATTTTCGGGCCGTTAATGATTCTGGTCGGTTCTTTCAGAGGTAGAACCGAAGTTCTCAGTACGACAATCTATCTGGAGCAATCAGTGGGCAACCTGGAGGTAGCTCTGGCGGTTGCATTGTTGCTGATTCTAGTTGCCATGATTGCGCTGGGAACAATTCGCCTGTTAGGTGGAAAGGCTCTGGTGAGATTATGATCCGTATTGAAAATCTTACATTTTCTGTCGGAAAGTTCCGCATGAATAAATTAAGCCTCAGTGTGGCCGAAGGAGAATACTTTGTTTTTCTGGGTATGCCGGGATCAGGAAAAACTATTCTTCTTGAGTGCCTCTGCGGACTCAACAAACCTGATGCCGGTAAGATATATATTGATGGAAAAGATGTTACCGGTGCAGAGCCACGAAAACGCAGTATCGGCTATGTGCCCCAGGACTATGCTCTTTTTCCACACCTCTCCGTAGAAAGAAATATCAGCTTCGGATTGCACAGACAGGGATTATCTTCAGATGAAATAAGTTCAAGGGTTGAAAAATATGTATCCATGCTGGACATCAGGCATCTTCTGAAACGAAGAGTCGGGGGATTAAGCGGGGGGGAGAAGCAGCGAACTGCGCTTGCCCGTGCACTTGCCATTGAACCTCGTGTGCTGCTGCTTGATGAACCTGTCAGCGCGCTGGATGAAAATACCCGTGAGTCTGTCTGTATGGAACTTCATAGCCTTCAAAGAGAACTCGGAATAACGACAATCCATGTCAGCCATAACCTGGAAGAGGCCTTCTCGGTGGCGGACCGGGGGGCAGTTCTGCGCGATGGTTCCTTTGAACAGATTGGAATACCCGATCAGCTTTTACATCAACCGAGAAACAGATTCGTTGCGCAATTCATGCGTTGCGCTAATCTTTACTCAGGCTTGGCAAAGGGTCAGGGCTCTGAGCCTGATACGACATCTGTGGAAGTTGATGGAGTTGGAATTGTTGTGCCGGGTAAACATCATGGAAATATTGAATTTATTATCCGCCCGGAAAATATTCAATTACAAAAATCCAATAAGGTCAAAACTGAAAACAGTGATACTAAGATGCCGATCAGAGTTGACAGGATTTCTAACCGCGGAACATACATCCGTCTTAATTGTTCCGGACCGCTGCCAATAGTGGTTCATATGCTGCATAACTCGTTCAGAGAGATGGCCCTTTCCGAAGGAGATGAACTCTCCGCTGTGATCCCATTGCGAATGATTCATGTTCTTGATTTATAATTCTTTTTAGACAGGATTTACATGATTTTTTTAATATCATTACCTCGTTTCCAAGATCATGTTAATCAGCGTAAATCCTGTCCAAAACTCAGCGTAGCAAAGACATTTCTGTTTGTTAATGCCTGCTATGCAACACGAAGTGTTGTTGATTAACGCAGTGATGACTATCACTCAATTGCTCAAGAATGTGACAAAGTGACAGGCTAAAAAACGTGCTTGACTATTTTTATGCCGAAAGGCACAATAAATCACACGTGAATTAGTATTTACGTTGGATTGATATGTATGATTCGTTCTCGGGTGTTTCTCTGAACAACGACATATTTCGTATCTGGGTTCCCGCATCTCAGCTCGCACAGAAAGAAGGACGAAGTGAAGAAAGCCAAATCGCCTGCCAAGGCCAAAGACGCATCGCCGCTTTCTCAGTCGTCGACTCCGAACGCTGTGATCGACCGCCGGTTTTGCTGGGGCTTTTTCGCGCTTGCGATTGGTGTCGCTTTGCTGGTGCTGTTCCTCTGGCTCTCGGGCCAGTGGCGGCTTGGCACATTGGGAAGTAATTGGATTCCCATGGCTCCCAGTACGGCCCTGTTACTGCTGGCGTTGGCGAGCGCGGCCTGGCTGGGCCAACGCCGGCCGGACTCCGCCCCGGAGTACCGATTCGGCTTAGCCGTAGGACTCAGTGTGCTGGCGATGAGCCTCCTGATCGGTATCCAAATCCTTTTCGATGTTCACCTGCCGGTGGAGCGTTGGCTCACAAACACGTCGGAAACGGTCGGGCAGATTCCGGTCGGACGAATGTCTCCGTTGACGGCCGTCGTTTTTCTCCTGACCAGTCTGGCTTTTTTGTTGGAACTCCCACGGGGGTCCCGTTGCCGAGCAGCACGACAGATGGCGGCAGTGCTGGCGCTGATAGCTTTGCTCATCGGTTGCGGGATCGGGCTGAGTTATATATTACACGGGCCATTGCTTTACGGAGGAACAGTCGTTCCTATGGCCGCGCTGACCGCTACGGCGTTCATTTTGATCAGTCTGGGGCTACTGCTGGCGGCGGGCCGCGATATCTGGCCGCTGAACTTGTTCGTGTCGCCAGCCTCTGAAGCCCTGCTCGCCCGCTGGATTATCAGGGACTTGATCGCCCTTGCGCTGCTGTTCATGGCGGCCATTGGCACCACCGGCGGGTTATATTTCAAACGCCAGCAAGCTGAGGTCCATCGCATCGCCCAGGAAACACTGGCCGCCATCGCGGACTTGAAGGTCGACCAGATTGCGAACTGGATGAAGAACCAGCACGACACCGCCCGGATCATTTTCAAGACGCACATGGTTTGGGATGAGATTCAGCAATTTCTCGCCGAACCGGATGATGCAGCTAATAGCGATGAATTGCTCGAGTGGATGACCAAATTTCAGCAGAATCACGACTATAGCGCGGTGATCTTGTTTGACGCGTGCGGCGCAGCCCGGCTGGCGGTGCCAGCTGATGCTTCCTGCCTACAAAACCATCATGTTGACGAGCATGTCCAGGCCGCATTGCACGCACGGGATGTTGTTTTTACGGATTTGCATTACGGCCAATCCAACCAGTTGATCCATTTAACCTTCTTGATTCCAGTCGGCATCAAATCACAGACGGGTTCGACACGCTCACCGCAGGCGGGCCAGCCTGCATCCAGCGTGTTGCTATTCGTGGTTGATCCGCACCGGTTTCTCTATCCACTGGTGCAGAATTGGCCTATGCCAAGCCCCACGGCGGAGACGCTCCTCATTCGGCGCGACGGCAATGAGGTGGTTTTTCTGAACAATTTGCGCCATCGCACCAATACCGCGCTGGCACTGCGCTTGCCCATTGATCCAAAACTGCGTTTGCCGGCGGCGATGGCCGTTCAGGGAGACGAAAGTGTGGTGGAAGGGATAGACTACCGCGGCATCCCGGTTTTAGCGGCGTTGCGAAAGGTTCCGGGCACGCCCTGGTTCATGGTAACGAAGGTGGACCAGGAGGAGATTTACGGCCCGCTTCAAAAAGGGGCGTGGAGTATCGGATTAATTACCGGACTCCTGTTGCTGGTGGTTATGCTGGGCATCGGTCTGCTGTGGCGACAGAGCACGCTGGAGTTTTCCCGGCTTGAATTGGCCGAGCGCAAGCAGGCGGCAGAGGCCTTGCACAAAAGTGAAGCCACCATCCGGAATAAACTCAAAGCGATTATCGAACCCGAAGGCGATATCGGTACACTCGAACTGGTCGACATTATTGACACCAACGTTCTGCAGTCGATTATGGAAGAGTTTTATCAGCTGACCGGCATGTTGGGTGCTGTACTCGACATTTCCGGAAAGGTTTTGGTTGCTGTCGGCTGGCAGGACATCTGCACAAAATTCCACAGGGCTTATCCCGAATCATGCAAAAACTGCCTTGAAAGTGACACCTGCCTCACCCAGGGGGTAGCACCCGGAACCTCTAAGGAATACCAATGCAAGAACCACATGTGGGATGTGGTCACACCCCTTATGATAGGGAGCCAGCATGTCGGCAATGTATTTACCGGTCAGTTTTTCTACAAGGACGAAACGCTCGATGTCGAGTTGTTCCGGAAGCAGGCCCGGAAATACGGATTCGATGAGACGGAATACATTGCGGCACTCGAAAAAGTTCCGCGTTTAAGCAGAGAAGAAGCGGAGGCCGGCATGCGCTTCTACTCTAAACTTTCTGCAATTATTTCAATGTTGAGTTTCAGTGCGATTCAGCAGTCCAGGTTGCTCGCCGAACGCCAGCGGGTGGAAGAGGCGCTACGGGTGAGCGAAGAGAAATTGCGACTCATCATCGATACGTCTCCCATTGGCATTTGCACGGTGGATCCACAGGGTAACTTTGTTATGACCAATCTGGCCTATGAACAGATGCTGGGTTATTCCAAAGAAGAACTCAGGGGCCTTTCCTTTTTTGATGTGATCCATCCAGAGGATCGCCTCAAGAATAAAGAAATCTTTCAAAGCATGTTTTCTTTGAAGTCGACCGGTTTTTTCATGGAAAAAAGATATCTCTGCAAGGACGGCGTAACGATCGATGTGGCCGTCAATATGACCAGGGTCATGGATGCTGCGGAACACGCAATATTCGGTACCGCATTTGTAACTGACATCAGCGCGCGTAAACAGGCAGAAGCGGAAATTCACAAACTCAACGCCGAGCTGGAGCAGCGTGTCTGTGATCGCACCGCCGAACTTCAGGCGTCCAATCAGGAGCTGGAAGCGTTTACTTACTCGGTCTCGCATGATTTGCGTGCGCCGCTCCGCCACCTCACGGGATACTCCGAGTTGTTACAGAAGAACGACCGGGCGGATCTCGATGAGAAGGCCCGGCGGCATCTCACCTTTATTTCCGAATCCGCCGTGCAGATGGGCCGGTTGATTGACGATCTGCTGGCCTTCTCGCGGGCGGGACGTACGGAGCTGCACAAGGAGCCGGTCAACCTTGATGCGCTGGTGAAGGAGGTTATCAACGGCTTGACACCCGACACACAGGGTCGGCGAATCCTTTGGGACCTCGCCCCCATGCCGCATGCCAACGCTGACCCGGTTCTACTGCGTGCGGTGCTGACGAATCTTTTTTCCAACGCGCTTAAGTTTACCCGGCCGCGCGACGAGGCCAAGATTCAAATGGGATGCACGCAGAATGAGCGCGAAACCATCTTCTTCATCCGTGATAACGGTGTCGGGTTCGATATGAAGTATGTCAAGAAACTCTTCGGGGTTTTTCAGCGTCTGCATAGCATAGAACAGTTTGAAGGCACCGGCATCGGGTTGGCCAATGTGCGGCGTATCATCCAGCGTCACGGCGGCCGCACCTGGGTCGAGAGTGTGCTGAACGAAGGAGCCACCTTCTATTTCTCACTTCCCAAACTAACCAAAAACATGGAAAGGAAATCTATATGAACAAAATAAAACGAATTCTCCTGGTTGAAGATGATCCCAAGGATGTCGAACTGACCCTCACCGCCCTTGAAGAATATCAGCTCTCTAACGGGGTTGACGTTGCCTGTGACGGCGAAGAGGCCTTGGACTATCTGTATCACCGAGGAAACTTCCAGACGCGGGACGACAACAACCCTGCTGTGGTGATTCTGGATCTCAAATTGCCCAAGGTCAGCGGCCTCGATGTGTTGCGCCAGATCAGGGCCGACGAGAAGTTGAGGCTGATGCCCGTTGTTATACTTACGTCGTCACGGGAGGAACTGGATCTGATTTCCAGCTACAAACTCGGAGTCAACGCCTATGTGGTTAAGCCGGTTGATTTTCATCAGTTTATCGAGGCGGTCAAGACGCTGGGTATCTTCTGGGTGGCCCTGAATGAAGCACCGATCACTGATTCAAATAGTCCGTTGTCGACGCATTAAAAGGAAGAGTCTCTATGAAAAACACCCCGTTGCGTATCCTGCATCTGGAAGATGATCCGGCGGATGTCGAGCTGATTCGCGAGACACTGGAGGTGAAAGGCTTTGCTCCCGAAATTATGGTAGTGCAGACGGAAGCCGATTATCTAGCCCAACTTGACCAAGGCTGGGATATCATTCTGGTGGACTACAACCTGCCGCAATTCGACGGGATGAAGGCGATAAAACTGGTGAAGAAGCGCGGGCTGGACCTGTCGGTCATCCTCATCTCCGGCATTATCGGCGAGGATGTCGCGGTCACCGCCATGCGAGCTGGCGCGAGCGACTATATTATGAAGGACAATCTCGCGCGCTTAGGCCCGGCGGTCGAACGCGGGCTGCAGGAAACCGTTGATCGGCGCGATCACAAGCGGTCGGAGGCCAGACTCAAGCAGCAGGACCTTTATCGCCAGCTCTCCGTGGCAGTTCTGAAGATTCTCAATAACACCTCTGAGTTCCAGGATGCGATCCAGCAGATTTTTGCAGCCCTCAAGCAAACGACGGGGTGCGAGGCTGTGGGAATACGGCTACAAAGCGAGGATGACTTCCCTTATCTGGCGGTGGACGGATTCTCGGACTATTTTCTGCGCACGGAAAATACGCTAACCGTTCATGATCAGGCGGGTGCTATGTGCAGGAACAAGGATGGCACCCTCTGCCTGGAATACATCTGCGGCCTGGTCCTTTCGGGAAAAGCCGATTTCTCCAATCCGCTGTTCACAAAGGGAGGGAGTGCCTGGACCAACGACACCCGTACTCTGCTCGATCTTTCGGCTGCCGATGATCCGCGCCTAAATCCGCGCAACCGCTGCATCCATGACGGTTACCTTTCCGTGGCCCTGATTCCCCTTTGCGTTAAGACGGGCATCATAGGCCTGCTGCAATTTAATGGCCGCAAGCAAGACCTTTTCAACCTCGCGGCCATCGAAGCCCTTGAAGGCATCACCAGCCATATCAGCGAATTCCTGATGCGCCAGCAGGCCGAGGCCGAGCGCAAGAAGATACAGGCCCAGTTGAACCAGGCCCAGAAGACGGAAGCTATCGGCCGCCTCGCCGGCGGCGTGGCGCACGATTTCAACAACATGCTCCAGGTCATCCTCGGCTATACGAATATGGCCCTGAAAGAGACCGATCCCGAGCTAGCATTGTACAACAATCTGACCGAGATCCGGAAGGCCGCAAACCGTTCAGCCAACTTGACCCGCCAGCTCTTGGCGTTCGCCCGCAAGCAGACAATGGTGCCCAAAGTGATCGACCTGAACGAGACCGTGTCCGGGATGCTCATGATGCTGCGGCAGCTGATCGGCGAGGATATAGAGCTCATCTGGCAGCCGACGACAGCAGACACAACTGTCAAGATGGATCCCTCGCAGATTGACCAGATCCTGGCCAACCTGTGCGTCAACGCCCGCGATGCCATCGCGGGGGTGGGCAAGCTCAAGGTCGAGACCGGCACCCTGACCGCCGATGCTGCTTTCTGCGCCGCCATGGACACGGATCTCGTCTCCGGCGAATACGTGACGCTTTCTGTCAGCGACACCGGCTACGGTATGGATACGGAGACGATCAAACACATCTTCGAGCCATTCTACACCACCAAGGGCGTTGGTGTGGGCACGGGCTTGGGCCTGGCCACCGTGTACGGCATCGTCAGACAGAACAACGGTAGCATCAACCTCACAAGCGTACCGGAAAAAGGGACAACCTTCAAGCTCTGCCTGCCCCGGCATCTCGGCGAAGTTGTGCAACTTCCGGCATCCGACCCGGCGAAAGCGGCCCTCCGCGGCCACGACACCGTGCTGCTTGTGGAGGATGAACCGGCAATCCTGAAAATGGGTAAGCAGATGCTGGAAAGTCTGGGCTACCGGGTTATAACGGCTGGTCTCCCGAAGGAGGCCATCGCGGTGGCAGAAAAGCACGCCGGAGAGATTCATCTGCTGCTGACCGATGTGGTTATGCCCAAAATGAACGGTCTGGACCTGGCCGCCCATCTCTCCCTGTTGCACCCGGAAATCAAGTATATGTTCATGTCCGGCTACACGGCCGACATCATCACTAAACATGGCCTTCTCAAGGAGAGTGAACACTTCATCCAGAAGCCTTTTACGATCCAGGATCTTGCCGTCAAGGTACGGGAAACACTGAAAGGCTAACGCAGCAGAGCCGCAACCAAAATTTGGTTCCTCCGCAGAATGTGTGGGCAAAAGCTACCTCGCCGATATCGTGCGCATGCTCGTGGCGTGGGAACGAAATCTGGAGGAAAGATGCCAGGTCAGGACCGCAAACACCGTACTCGTACACCTACTCGTACACGCAAATCTCCCCGGCATAATCAGGGGCACAGGAGTACATCCTGACCCACAGATTCTGCGGAAGATTCAAAGTTTGATTGCTGCGCGGTGTAGAACCGTTACCATAGATAACGACTTACATGAGTATCGGTTTCCCTGTATAGTTTTCAATTAAAAAAAATCGCACTCGCCGGACGCTGTCCGGGCAGCATCAGTTTGACAACCTCCTTAATGTAGGCTATCTTAGTTGCATACCACAGATGCGGCGTTGTTTAAGGAGATTTTGAGATGGCTATGAAAAAGGTTAATTATGAATAACAGAGAAGAGCTGGCGCAAAAACTTGAATTAATCCGTGAAACGATAGCCGGCGTGGTTGTGGGTCAGCAGGATCTGGTTAATAAGCTGCTGACAGCACTTATATGCAATGGACATGTCTTGATTGAGGGTGTTCCCGGTGTAGCCAAAACCTTGATGGTTAATGTTCTTTCGCAGTCGCTGGGAGCCCAGTGCAGCAGAGTGCAGTTTACCCCGGACCTCCTGCCGGGAGATCTGATCGGAACTCAGATCTATCGCGTCGAAAGCGGGGAGTTTGAAACTTGCAAGGGACCGATCTTTGCTAATCTGGTTCTGGCTGATGAGATTAACCGTGCTCCTGCTAAAGTGCAGAGCGCCCTGCTGGAGGCAATGCAGGAACATCAGGTCACTCTCGGCAAACAGAGCCATAAGCTTCCGGAGCCCTTTATGGTGCTCGCAACCCAGAATCCAATTGAACAGGAGGGTACCTACGCCCTGCCTGAAGCGCAGATTGACCGCTTTATGTTCAAGGTGATTGTGACATACCCCAATATGAGCGAGGAGCACTCAATCATGAAGCGCATGGCTAGAAGTGCTCCTGTAACATCCGTTGAGTCGGTTGCCTCGCTTGAGGATATTGTTGAGATGCGCTCGTTGCTGGATGAGATCTATATGGATGAAAAGATAGAACACTACATCCTGCGCCTGGTGGCAGCCACCCGTAACCCCGCTGATTACAATATGAGCGATCTAACCCCCTATATACGCTTCGGCGCATCACCGCGTGCATCCATATTTCTGGCACTGGCCGCACGCGGTCACGCTCTGGTTCGTGCTGCTGGTTTTGTGACACCGGATGACGTCAAAGCCGTCCTGCACGATGTGGTGCGTCATCGTATTGCCATTACCTATCGTGCTGAGGCGGACGGCATGAACTCAAGTGGAATCCTTGACCGTATTGCCGCCACAGTTGCCGTCGATGACTAGGGGGTTGTGAGTTGAGAGTTGAGAGTTGAGAGTTATGAGTTGAGAGTTGAGAGTTGAGAGTTATGAGTTGAGAGTTGAGAGTTGAGAGTTATGAGGTATGAGTTCGGAGGTCAGAGTTCAGTATGGCGAAATTAACTTGCGAATAATTTTACTGAGCCGACCGGAGGGAGATGGACCGATGGATGTCGGTAGCACGGCAGAGCATAGTAGTAAACCCTGAACCCGGATTATTATTTTTTTGGAACTGATGAATGAACAGCAATAATCTTGATCAAAGAGTTAAACAGCTGCAGTTGCAGATACGTTACCCGGTCGAACATCTGCTGGCAGGTGAGTACCGCAGTGTCTTCAAGGGGCGTGGCATGGACTTCGATGAGCTGCGGGAGTATGCTCCCGGCGATGACGTGCGGGTTATCGACTGGAATGTGACTGCCCGTACCGGTCATCCATACATACGACGTTATATTGAGGAACGCGAACTGGCGGTCTGGTTTCTGGTTGATACTTCCGCTTCCTGCCGATCAGGTTCAGGAGAACGTACCAAGTGGGATGTGGTGCATGAGATTGTTGCACTGCTGGCGCTCTCAGCCAGCCGCAATAACGACCGCTCCGGTCTGATTATGTTCTCCGACCGGGTGGAACATGTGGTGCTGGCCCGCAAGGGAATGCAGCATACTATGCGGCTCCTGAATGATCTGATGAGTATAGAGCCGCAGGGACGGGCAACATCGCTGCAGGTTGCTCTGGACTGTATTGGCCACCTGGTCAATAAGCGGGCTCTGGTTTTTGTGATATCCGACTTTTTTATGGATTGCAACCGCGATCAGCTTGGCCCGACCATCTTTAAACACGATCTGGTGGCAATTGCAGTTAATGATCCTTTTGAACGCCAGCCCCCGGTCTGCGGGTTGACCGCAGTTATCGACTCCGAGAGCGGTGAGGAGCGACTCTGCGATTTCAACCGTAATTTCCAAAGTGAGTTCGCCGACAGCTTTGCTACGCATCGTCAAGAAATAAAAGATGAATTCATGTCGGTTCATGCAGATATGATTGAGTTGGATACCGGGAGCGATTGCGTGGAGGCTTTAACGATTTTTTTCCGCAACCGCCTGCGCCGTATCAATGATGAAAGCGGAGGGTAGGGGCGACACCTGTGTCGCCCTCTTGATCGCCTTGAATGGAACTGCTCAGGAATTTATTATGACAAAAATCAGAATAGCTATGGCAACAATCCTGCTTTCGTTCTGCGCTGTGGCGCAAGTGAAGCTGGATATTAGACCGCGCAGCTTCAGTGGAATTCCTGGGGAAGTTTGCCGGATCAATCTGACTGTTGAGTCGGAGAGTGCCGCGAGTGCCGTGCTGCGAGTGCCGCATTCATCCAACCTGGTGCTGCGTGCAGTTGAGAAGTATCCCGTTACAAAAAATCAGGCTGGGAGCTTTGTTCATAGACGGAGCCTTGTGCTGCAGGGAGTTGAAGCAGGAAAGACAGTTATGACAAATCTGCTGATTGAAATTAAGGGTAAAACCACGGCCTTTCCTTCGTTGACAATTGAGGTGCGGGATGTCAAAAAAGCTGAACCTCCAGAGAAAGTTGTTGCGGATGATGAGGACTATAAAACTGTAGGGCGGGGGCCACTTCGACAGGCTCAGGACAGGCCGTGACCCCGCCACGCAACTTGCAGGTGTTTCTCTTTCCCATGAAAAACTTGGACGTTGGACGTTCAATGTTGGATGTTGGACGTTCAAAACTTATATATTATGATTTTCAAATTACCATGGCTTCTGTTTCTTTTGCCGATTGCGCTTCTGCCGCTGCGTAAGCACCATTTTCGCTCAGTTGAGCTAGCTTCGCTGTGTGGCTGGCAGAAGGTGGGGATATCTCGACGGATCAGGTGGCTGGAGCGTATGCGCTGGGTCCGTACAGCAATTCTGGCTCTGATAATCATAGCACTGGCCGCCCCTGTGGTTGAACGTCCGGTCGAGGAGATGGTCCGCCGGGGAATTGCAATCGAAATGCTGGTCGATATCTCCAGCAGTATGGATTGCACAATTGCCGGGAGCGGCAATGAAAAACTGACCCGCATGGAGGCCGCTAAGGTGGAGGTTGAAAAATTTGTACAGAAACGTGACGATGATCTGATTGGCTTGATCACCTTTGCCCGCTATGCCGACACCGTCAGTCCGCTGACCTTCGGACATAAAGCACTGACTCAGCTTGTGCGTGATATTGAGATTCAGGATCGTCCCAATGAGGACGGCACCGCCTATGGAGATGCGCTGGCGCAGGCCTGTGCCCAGCTGCAGCAGATGTCGGAGTGGCAGGCTGGCGATGAAGTGGAGGTTATTGACAGCCGGATCGTAGTTCTGCTGACCGATGGCGAAAACAACTGCGGTCTGCATCTGCCTCAGGAATCAGCCGCTCTGGCAAAGAAGTGGGCTATACGGGTATATGTGATCAGCCTTGGTGAATCCGATCAATCCAGCGGAATGACCGATGCCGAAAATCTGCTTGAAAATGTGGCAGGGATAACCGGTGGTACCTTCTGGAAGATCAGCGATGGCGATGCCCTGCGAAATGCATACGCAGAGATCGACAAGCTGGAGAAGAGCGCCATCACAGATTCAACCGTGCTGCATCATCAGCCGGTCTCAATTTTCTATCTCTTTCTGATTCCGGCTTTGGTTCTGCTGCTGCTTGACATGATCTTAAACGCAACTCTGCTGCGTGTTAATCAGGAGGCCGCCGCATGATCTTTAAAACCCCATGGTTCTTTGTTCTCCTGTTAATATTACCCCCTCTTTATCAAGTTATGGTGCTGGCTGAAAGAAAAACACAGAATGCCCTCAAGGCACTTCGCGGCCGTAACCTGGATCAGCCTAAACCAGGCAAGGTGCGTATTTTGCTCAAGCTGGGCTTGGTTCTGATGCTGATTGCCGCGTTGACCCAGCCAGCCTGGAATCCACATCCAATTCCCGCCGGAGTCAAAGGACGCGATCTGGTATTTGCTATCGATATATCGCGTTCGATGCTGGCCGAAGATATTTATCCTAACCGCCTGGAGGTGGCCCGCTTCTCGGTGCTGGAGGCCCTTGGGGCTATGAAAGGGCAGCGTATTGGCCTGATAACTTTCGCCGGTTCGTCATCGGTGCGCGTACCCTTGACTCTGGACCATAACTTTGTGCGTTACATCCTTAAACGCATTTCTCCTTCAGATGCTGATGTCGGCAGTACCTCGCTGCAGGCAGCCATTGAAAAGGCCGTCGATATTGTTCTGGACGAATCGGAGCGTGGTAAACAGGATTTGATTATCTTAACCGATGGAGAAGATCATATCAGCAATGTGGATAAGGTGGTTGAGGAACTGCGCGAGTGGGGAGCCCGGGTCCTGATTATCGGTCTGGGTGATCCTGTCGAGGGAGCCAGAATTCCTGCAATCGGGGGCGGGCAGCCATGGATGAGCTACAAAGGAAGCGAGGTTGTTACCCGTCTCGATGAGAAGACCTTAAATAAACTTGCCGATGAATCACCCGGTATAACCTTCTGTCCTGCCCGTACAAAACCATTTGACCTGCTGAGCCTCTATCGTGAAATGCTGGTTACAACCGGCGATCTTGAGCTGGCTGATGAAACTCAGGTCGTTTATGACGAAGGCTATATGTATTTCATTGCTCTGGCATTGCTTCTCCTGATTCTCTCCTTTAAACGAAAACTCAATATTACTTTTTTGCTATTGATTTTTTTATTCGGGTGTTCGCAGAATTCAGATCTGCCAGATACTGAATATCAGGAACGTTTTGAGCAGGGTCGTACCTTGTGGACACAGGCGCAGAGTACCCTCGAAAGCTCTCCGCAGTTGGCTCTTGAAATGCTTGACTCTGCCCGCGAAAGTTTCCTGCTGGCCGCTATATTCAGACCGGGCGACTCTGCTTCCGCTGAACAAATTGCCGGGGTCAGCGCTCAAATGCGAGAGGTCGAAAAGATCGTTGATAAAATGCAGAAAGAGGAGCAGGATCTGCAACAACAAATGCAGGCGGCAGTTGAACTTTTGCGCGAGTTGACGCAAAAAGAACGGAAGCTCTCCGATCAGGGGCGAAATCTGATGCGTCTCCGACCCCCAGCTCCGGCAAACCAAAAAAAAGAGATCGCCAGCTCCGTATGCCGTGCACAGCAAAAGATCAGCATATCAACCCGGGATGTCCTGGAAACAGTTCAGCAGATGCAGACAAAAGTCCGTAATATGCTTGAGTCCGCTTTCGATAATCAGGTTGCCCCGGCGGCCACTGAATTTGATGAGGTGACCGTTCTTCTGCAGGCAGCCGGCCTCTCGCAGAGAACGGTCGAGAGCGTACTCTCCCCTCCCAAAACCGATTGGGCAGGAGCTAATTCATCGCTGACAACCGCCTCCCGTAAAATGCAGGAGGCTCTCGATGTATTGAGCGACCAGAGCGGTAATCAAACAGGAGAACAGGACTCTGAAGCGGGCGATATGGAAGATTGGGACTATGAGGAGGATATGGAGTGGAGTGAATCCAGTGCAGCCGCATCTATGTCAATGCCGATTCGCTCGCAGAATTTTAACAGCGCCTTAAACAGCAGGAACCTTCCCGTACCTAATTTCTCCGCAGAGGAAATCCTGGCCGAGGAAGAGAACAATCAACTTAAACGTGATCAGCAGAACTCCTCACGCGCCGGAGCTAAAGTGGATAAGAACTGGTGATGTCAGGAGTTATGTGGCAGGCGGCAGGCGGCAGTTAGTCAGTGAGGGAAGGCTTTAGTTGCTATAAAATCAACGTCTTGTTTTTTATGCACATTTTTAACCACGAAAAACACTAAAAGCACGAAAGAATGAAGGCTACAGTAAAAGCTTTGATGGCTGTAAAAACTGCAGGGCGGGGGCCGTGACCCCGCCACGCAACATGCTAGAGCTTTCATTGAACCACGATATGTACGATAAAGCAACATATATAACAAAAGTCGCAATTACCACAATATTGCTGCTGTCCTTTAGCATGCTCTCTGCCGAAGTACCGGCCGTGGCGATAAAGGCACTGAGCGAGAGCCGTTTTATCTATGAACCCTTTTATCTGCAGATTGATATCACCTCCGATGAGGAGGCTCAACGACCGCTGATGCAGAATGGAACCGGCTATACCATTGCCTCCATATCGCATGGTTATCGCTCCCCCCATAGCAAGAAAAGTATCACATCTTTCAGAGTTGAAATTGTGGCATCTGCAAAAGGTGCTCTCACGATCGCCCCCGTATCAGTTGTTGTTGGTGAAAGAACTTTACAGACAGCCCCGTTGAGGCTGATAGTTGATGAACCGCGCCGTGCAGAGGAGTGCCAGCTGGAGGTTTCATTCAGCTCCACTAATCTCTATGTGGATCAGGCAGTCGAACTGACACTCAAATGGAACAGCAAAATCCCCTTCGTTCAATATCAGGACCTGATGCTTAATCTTCCAGTGCTGCAAAATGATGACTTTGCCGTCTGGCCGCTCGATCCTGGTGTGCCGGAGGAAGAACGAATCGGAGTGCCTGTCAATGGTCAGCGCATAATTGCACGCAAAATCATAGGCGATTATAACCTGAGTCTGGAATGTAAATATATGCTGGTGCCTGAGAAGGCCGGTCTTTATAACTTCAATCAGGTGCAGCTGACCGGCGCCATGATGAAAACTGAACAGAATGGCAACCAGTATCCCAGTTATTTTAATAATAGTTTGTTCGCAAAACCGGAGCGCGAAAGCCGCTTCGAAAGAGTTTATCAGAGTGCGCCGATACCTGCGCTGAATGTTGTCGCCTTGCCGGAGCGAGAACGCACTCCGTTCTATTGCGGTATAGCCGGCTCTATGAGCGCAACAGCAACTATCAGCCCGCTTGAGGTAGAAGTTGGCCAGCTCATTATGTACGAGGTCAATCTCGAAGATATGAGCTTCGGACGACAGATTGCCGCCCTGCCGGATGCGGTCCTGGAGAATATCGGACCATCCTTCAAACTGACCAGCGAGCCGCTCCAGGAGAGTATGAGCACTACAGGCCGCAAGTTTGTCTATGCGCTGCGTCCACTGCGATGTGATATTGATTATCTGCCGGGACTGGCAATCCAGATCTTTGATGTCAAGCGCGGTGCCTATCGTATGGTACGCACCAAACCATTGAAAATAAAGGTCATTCCAGACGAAAAAAAAACGGTATATGTGCCCGAGCAGAGTGGACAGCCCGGTCTTGAAGAGGCTTTAAACGGAGTAAGAGGAAACAGCAAACAAAGCGTGGTGCTTATGAATGGATATGAGATTATTGATTTTCTTGGTCAAAGAGCCTGGCTCTTCTGGCTGCTGCCGCCATTGTTGTGGCTTTGCATACGTGTAAGGGTCAGGCACATAGAACGCTGTCGTACAGATGCGCAGTTCGACCGCGCATCAAAAGCACTCAAACGTTTTAAACTCAGTGTCGTTGAAGATGAAGAATCTGCCCTGCGAGATTATATCGCCGACCGCTTCGGGCTCTGCGCCGCGGCTCTTACTCCCCAGAGCTGTACCGACGCAATGGAGGCTCAAGAATGTGCACCGAATCTGGTTCAAAAGACGCGTGCCTGCCTTGAGTTTCAGAACTCCAGTAGATATGCTCCCGCATGTCAGCCGAGCGCAAACCGGATTGCAGTCAGGAAACTGGTTAAGGCTATCCATCAGGGAACAAAAATTATGCTCCTGGTTCTTGCGCTGATGCCGCTAATCACCCGTGCCGGTTCACCTGATCAGAAATTCAATGCGGCATTGCAACTGAGAGCTGAAAGACCTGATCAGGCACAACCGATATTTGTTGAGGCAGCACTTGAATTTGAGGCAGCCGGTAATCACTATAATGCCGGCAACAGCTGGTTTTTTGCCGGTCAAAGCGGACGAGCCCTGGCCGCTTACCTTGCCGCCCGGAGCCAGGCTCCTTTTAACCGTGACATTAATGCGGCCCTGAATTTCATCCGCGCTCAGCGCCAGCAGGATTTTCCTGCCCGCAGCGGTATGATATCAACACTCAGCACCGGGTGGCAGCAGATCTGCTATTGGAATATTTGCCTGCGTTTAGGCCTGCTGACACTTCTATATTTGAGCCTCTGGATCATTTATATCTTTGGCAGAATATCAGGATCTCAACCCGCACGTCGCTTCTGGATTGCCTCCGCAGTATTGGCTCTGTTCATCACAGCAACACTATTTTACTCTCTGTTGCAGCCGGCACGCGGAGTTGTGATTCAGAGTGCTGAACCACGCCTGGGACCCGGTTATGCATACTCCCCCGCATATGAGAGTGTTCTGCATCCTGCCGCTGAGTTTGAGTGGTTGAAAAAAGAGGGTTTATGGGTGCTGGCAAAGCTTCCCGATAAAAATAGTGTCTGGATTCATGAGAGCGCCTGTGTGCGCGTACGCTAATTAACAACTTCCTTGCTCCTAAATATAGAAGTTTGACAGTCGAGCCGGATGGTGCTATGAATCTGGCAAAGATTGAGGGCCTTGTGTCAATCTGGATTCGTGCGACGCTGTGGCGAGTCCCTGGGACTCGGAAGGAGTCGGTAAACCCGAAATGAATGGAGAAACAGAAAAAAACTGGCAGCGCATGTCACGGCATTAGGCCGGAGTGCAGACCCACAAGCTTTTGATGAGCTTGCCGGGGTGATCTGCTCTCCCTCCCCTCTTTTACGAAGACTGGCTGCCTCTGCCATCGGTAAGCTGGTGGAGCTTGTTGATTCAGCTGCTGCGGTGCGGGTGCTGCAGCCTCTTCTGCAGGATGAGCATCCGCAGGTGCGGCAGTAATACCGGCGTGATTTTCTGGTGCCTTGCGTTGATGAATTGAGGGATTCGAAGTTCAGGAGGGGAATTCCGTGTCATGGAATGCGTCAGGTGATGCCCGGCAGCAGCAATGGCGCGGGATCGTTTTGAAAGTATGCGTGGACTGCCTGAAGAATAAAGTCGAAAGCAGATCGGTCTTGAAGTGCGCAAGTACCGACGACGGTCCATAGGCGTTCATTGCTTTCGCGACCCTTTTTACTTGCTGAAAATTGGATGAGTTCTTTTTCAAGAAATATGCGTGTATCGGGATCGTAGCATGATCGCGGCCATTGGGTTATGCTGAAAAAGTTTCAATTTGCGGTCGGGACGGAGCCCGACCCTCCAGAATATTCAAGTAACGCTTGTTTTCTGAGGCTGGAGGGACGACCTCCGTGTCGTCCGCAGGCGTGGCTACGCCGTGGCACGGCAGGATCTAGATGATTTTTTTTAATTAGCACTCTGATACACCATAGGCCACCTCGTAGCGGCGGCCCTACTCTCAGTACGTCCACCGCTATGAGGTGGATGCTAATGAAACGCACCTCATCAAATAGCGGCTGAGCTAGGATATTTCAAAAAGATGAGGATTGGGATCAATACAGTTGTTGAATTATTCGTTTAGCCGCTGATATAAGCAGGATTTCGGATCTTTAAGTCCGACCGCCTAGCGCATCTGCCATTTTACTTTTGTGCGTAGTCCATCATCTTCAAACTGGGTCTCGATCGAGAGTTTTTTGATCTTTTTCATCAGCCCGAAATCATCATCGCCCTCTTTGTACTCCGGTTGTTCTCTTCTGCTTATACTTCCGTAAGCGGTGCTTGAGACGTTGCCGTTCTCCCATATCCAGTTGCCACCTGAAGGGTGGACAGGAAGATAGCCAAAGAGCTTCATGTGCGCCTCCGGTGCATTAGAAATGTCAGCATAGCCACTTGAAATCAAAGGGTATAGCATGGCTGCACCGGCAAAGGCTGATGCGGAGCGATGCTCTGATGCGGCTGCATGCAACCCTGGTAGCTGGATCTGGCATGCGGCCGGATAGACCGCCAGCCGAACTCCATTTAGTGATGTCGTCTCAATGCCGGCCACAGTGCTCTGTTTTGACCAGGGGATGTTTTTGATAAACAGAAAGCCGTCACGGACTTCAAGGCCAAATCTGATCTTGATAACGTTTTCTAAATCCAGTGAATAAACCCAGGAGTCCTTGCCCTTTATCTGGTAGAGCTTTGCCCTGAAATCATCGCTCCTGCGGCTTCTGCCGTATGAAGTTGCCGCCATGCGCAGATGACGCAGTGTTGCCTGTGGATTTTTTGTCTCAACGGCCAGCGTACATGGCCGCGTCAACATAGAAAGTAAAAATGGAATTGCCATCATCTCGCTGCCACGACCCATTCCCATGATATTACCCCCAAAGGCTCCCATTATGTCGCCACTACCCAGAGCAATCACCGGATCAGCATCATGGATTGCCAGATGCACCGCCGGACCAAAATCATCAAGAATAGCTGAATTGAGCCCTGAATATCTGGTTGTGAACTCACCCATATTCTTGGTGATTTCCTGCCAGTTCTTCTCTTTGAGATTCAGCGAAAGCTTTAATACCGGCTCATGCGTGAACTTTGGTGTCTTCATGGCAATGCCATCTTCGGCGTTCATTACAATATCCTTCAGACTATTATAGATTGAGCTGTCGATCAGAGGCAGGATAAATGTTGTTGCCTCCAGAGATCTGTCCGCAGTGTCGTCCAGTCGAATGGCAATCGGATCGAAAAACTGACGCCAGAAGCGTGTGTAATTCTTCATATAACTTTTGTATGCATCGGCCTCGACCCTGGAGACTATCGTTACCGGCCTATCTGAGATCGTGGACATGCTGCTTAGCGTTCCATATTCGCTGGAGGTTGCAATGAGATCACTGTTGATCGTAATGCCCGCTTTGGCATAATCTTCGTTAAGGTATCCAAGCTGTTTAAGTGTGTCAATCGGGCACTCCTCGACTCCATCCAGCTTTGCCAGCAGAGCTTTGCCGGTAATGAATTGAAGTTCGGCTTTTTTTGCGGCACGCCGCAACTGAGCAATCTTTATTGATGGACTGACCAGCTTGCGAATAAACGGGTCGGATAGATAGGCGAGAGCTCTGCTGCTCTTGTTAAGCGGAAGTTTGGTGAGCATGTAATGGAATTCAGCGCTTTGACCAAGGCTGCCCTTGCCTTTGTTTGCGATAAGTTTTTCAATCAGCCCTGCCTCAGAGCTGCTGGTGCTTACGATGAGAAGATCTTTTTTCAAGATCCAGAAAACCGGTTTGCCGTTACTGCACTTTGTCTCGATAAGCTTGCCCTCTGAAAGACCCGGAAGGCCGGCAAGTTTCAATAGCGGTGCCAGCAGATTGTAATTGGAGAGTCTTGAGATAACAGTTATCTCGGTACCATCAATAAAGAAAAGGTCGGGTGTGATAAGGGCGCACTCCTGAATCGCACCGCAGCCAAGAAAGGCCTGAAGCCACTTTTCATCAACTCCCAGACGTGCCAGATAGCGGGCTTTGAGGTAGTATTTAATCTTGCTGCCAGTCAGTGAACCACCAAACTCCGACATGAAATCTGCGCCGTCATCAAGCATCGGCAGCATGCTTGCCGGTTTGGCGACATAGACGAAGAAATGATCGGCTGGTGCAGCATTCGCCATCTCCAGCTCTCCTCCCTCGTTCCCTTCCAGCATCTTATCAAATGGATGTGATTTGACCTTAACTCCCGCCAGTGTTTCAATAGCGATGTTATGTTCTGTTACTTTGCTGCTGGAGTTCAGAAGTTGCATCTGCAGGGTTTCCCGCATGGCTGCCCGGCCCCCCAGAACACTCATGGCCGATGTTGCACGATTGCGCCTGGCCCGGTCACGGATAGCATCTCTGCTCAATGAATCTTTGGCTCCGGATGCCCACGCTTCAAGAGTTCCCGGTGATTGCGTTAAAAGATAGGGTAGCCACTCTCTCTCTCTGGCTTTGCCTAATTCGATTAGAAGGCCATCTTCGGGACTCCCGGCAGCCGACGTATCCCACTCCGAAATGAGATCTTTATCTGTAATAGGATTATATAAATTTACTGTTATTTTGTCCGGAGTGCCTTCCGCACACGTTGCCAAAAGTTTATACGCGTATTCATCAGCTTTCTTTTGGTTGGCAGGATCATCCTTTTTAGACAATACGGGCTTAATCTGCAAACTGTGCTTCATGATCAGTTCGTCAGATATTGCCGCTCTTTCGCTGGAGCCATCGGTGTAGCTCACCCAGTGTTTGTGGTCGTCAACAAAGGGTCGCAATTCAACCGCCAGAATGGTTCTCTTCTCGCGGAGAACTCGCCGATTCTTTTTTGCGTCGTTGAATTCAAATTTAACACCGGGGATCAAGAATGCGAATGGCCCCTTTAAATCGCTGTGCTCTGTGTGATTCCAAGGAGATTGAGTGAATCTTTTGGCTGCATACGCGTACAGGTTTGTGTCTATATCGGATATGACCGCAGGCCCAATGCCATCGTGTTTGCGTGCGTAATCCAAGCAGGCTGAATACACACAGCTGGTGTTATAACGTCCTCTGTTGATGTTTTTCTCGCGTTTCACTTTGGCCATTCGAACACCTTCAAACTGCTGCTTAACCGCTGCAGGAGGAACAAGATAGAGGCGCGTGTCCTGGTTGGCCGCACCCTGCTGCTTCAGATGCCATAAGCCTTGAGCAGGGAGTGAAATATCAGCTCCATAGATCATTTTTGCAGAGCCTGTAATTTGCGCCCTCTTCGTTTCAGAGATGCGCTGCGCACTACCTGATGTTGCCGCAACTGCTAATACTGTTAGAATGATACTTGATTTAATCATGTTTTCCATCTCTTTCCTTGTGCAATCGAATTTATTTCCGCGCAGACCTAAGTTATATAGCAGGAGTCATGCCAACTAACATGATAAAAGTATAACACATTGACAAGCAAAGAGATAAGATTTTAGAGGTATATATTAAATCAAAGAAATATCCTGTTTGATATGCATTGAATGCAGGTGAAAGCATACTAGGGTTGTATGTTATCTGCGCATGCGCATTTCTAACAACCCTGATTAGAGCCTGTTCGAAAAGGTCTTTTAGGACATAAAGCCCCGATTCTTTGGTTTTCCCCCCGTACTCGTACACGTACACTCAAATCCCTTTTCCCTCTATCCCCACCCAGAGTATTGGATATTCGCGTGTACGAGTACGTGTAAAAGTATGTGTTCCTTCTACTATTTCCGCCTCCGACACCCGACACCCGACACATTCCACAGAGCGCAGCGACTACATCAGGTAACAACAATCGACCTACAGATTCTGCGGAAGACCCACATTTTAATTTTGTTTAGTTGTTCCTTGACTTTCCTGACGTTAACCAGCATCATTTAAACACAACTAGGAGGTACGTCATGGGGGCGTGATCTCAGTTCATGTTTAACAGTGAGGCGAAAATTATGAAAATAATTCCAGTTATTACCGGTTTGGTTGCAATTTTGATTGCAGGGTTCTCGGGATGCTCATCTATCGAAAAGGTTTCTTCGGGGTCTAAGCCAGTTGATTACACTGTGCTGGATGCCGGCGCACAGCGAGTATTAGTAGAAGGTGAGCTGCGTGTGATTGGTGATGCTCTGAATGAGTATAAGAAAGATCATGATGGGCAGCTGCCGTCTGACCTTACGACGCTGGTCTCGGATAAATATCTTGATTCAAAGGATCTTGTTTCCAGTGCCGATCCTTCCGACGGCAAAGAGGGCGGGGTGCCGGATGAATACAAGACTTGGGGACAGGCAAATGAGGCTGATGAGCCTGGTTCAAGTTATCTGTATGAGTTCAGTGCAAAGGTTTGCAGCTGGGACTGGAACTCTTATCTTGCTGGAAAACCATCGTCCGATAAACTGGATATTAACAAAGATGGGGTTTTGTCCTGGGCGGAGGTCAAAAACTGGCAGATGGTTCATGGCGATACGGTGCAGCAACCGAAGGGCGGCTATCCGAAAGACGCGTTTCCCGTGGTTCGCTGCTACTGGTATAACTACCCGGATGCGTACACTCCTGAGGCAGATGCTAACTCTGTTCTGAGTCTGACTGTAGATCTTAAAACGGTCTTTATTTCGCAGCCATGGTGGGAAAAAGATTTCAGCAGATAGCTCCGTTATGGATGCTTGGGGTTCGAGTAAGAGCCTGTTCGAAGAGGTCTTTTAGGACAGAGCGCTCCAATTCTTTGGGGCGTTTTTTCCGTACTCGTGCACGTACTCGTACACCCAAATCTCTTTTCCCTCTATCCCCACCCTAGGTTTTGGAGATTTCGACTTTTGTGTGGGTACTCCCTTCCGAGGTCTTGGACCTCAGCTACAGCAAATGCTTTGATTTGCATAAAAAAAAACGAACAAAGCCACAATTTGCTGATTACTTAAAGTAATTAGCAAATCAATAAACTTTATTCGTGTATAACTCGTTTAGAGAGTCATCAATTAGCAGGGAACAACGTTCTTTGCGCAAGGGCCTTTTTGGCCTTCGCCTACTTCAAATTCCACTTTCTGACCTTCTTCAAGTGATGCGCGCCCGGGCACGTTAATGCCGGTATAGTGCACAAATAGATCTTTGCCACCATCATCTGGTGCTATAAATCCGAAACCTTTGTCAGAATTGAACCATTTTACTGTACCTGTACTCATAGGTATACTACTCCTTGTTTTCGTTAAAATAGTTTCACAGCCTAGTTTTCAAAGTTGAGAAAAGGCCAGATTTGAAACTACGATTTTTTTCTCACTTACAAGTATACAGGATTTTTGAATTTATTAACAGTCCAACTTCCATTTAATTTAAATTTAAATTTTATCCGTGAATTGACAAAGTAAATGCACCCCCCTGTGATCAGGAGTGGCGCATTTAGTCTGCCGGAAAAAAACAATTTTAACACAGATAGACCTGTAGATCCCGATTTTATCGGGATTGTCCGGTTGGAAACCGGACCTACTTTTAAAAACAGTATCTATACAACTTTATAAATCGCGCACTCTAGAAATTCCACATTCCACAATTCACAATTCACAGAGCGCAGCGACTCCACTCGCGAGTAAGAGTACGAGTATGTGTTCCTTCGACTATTTCGACTTCTCTAATCCCCAACCCTTTTTGGATGGGTCCGACTTAACCGCTACGCTTGCCAGCCTTGATTGTTGCCTTTGATGCGGCATACAGGGAAGTGCGCTCTTTCTTGATCATGACATCAATGTCAACATCAGTGTAGCCCATATGTGTTACAAGTGAATGTAGCGTTTGGCGTTCACTTGAGCTGACATTGCCGTCAGCGAGGCACATCTGCACCAGAGATCTGAAGAAGTCGTTACGTTCTTCCCAGCTATCAACAGAGGGCAATCGTACTTCATCCTTTGCCTGAACCTGATGGATCAGCTCATATAACCGGGGGCCCTCAATGTTGTGTTTCGCTGCCATTTTATGCAGGTGCCGCTCTTCTTTGGGATCTATCACTCCATCAGCCAGCATAATGGCCGCAATGCATTGAATCAGCATCTCCTGCTCTTTTGTTGAAACCTGCGGGATTACAGAGCTGTCTTTTATTGGGATAGCAGCAAGTGGCTCACGTGCCACTCCGCGACTGGCGACTACCGATTCCAGCACCCAGGCTGTGCTGCCATCGTTCTGTTTAACTCCGCAGTATCGGCATTGACCATTTGATTCAGCCTCCTGCGGTGCTCCGCAGCCAGGGCAGTGCAATGAGGTCAGAGCTGCATCCTGCACACTTTGTACACCACATTTGCGCACCATGATGTAGTCTTGCTTTATGAAGCGGGATTTATCCCACTGCGGTTTAAATAAACCCGGCACCTTTTCAAGTTCGCGGTGAGCCGACCACTCCACCATAACCCGTACCCGGTCGAGGTCGTCTTGCTCTGCGCCGGGAATAATCTCAGCTACATCAACCCTGCCTACAGCGGCATCAGCATAAAAGCGATGACGACCATTGTCGTCTTTCTCCCAGGCATAACGCTCTTTGTCGACAAACTCCGGCAGTGCCACGGCATTAAGATAGCTTCGGGTGGCAAAGAACTCCGCCGTCCTGTGGTGCCAGAAAACTGCTGATACACGATCCTCAATTGCCTGTATGTTGAATCCCTGGTCAAGTTCCTTGATGCGAGCAAAGCCCTTGATCTGTTCAGCCTTGCGGGAAGACCACGTTTCCGACTGGGTGATTTCATTCAGTACCCAGTCGTATTCACCGGAGTTGATCAAGGCCTTACATGATGTGCAGGTGATTGAGGTGGATAGCTGCAGCTGGGTGCCGCAATTGGGGCAATAGCCTTCCAGAAGACCGGGGCGCTCAAGAGTTTTGACTCCGGGCCGGCGCAGGAAAGTCCAGATCTCAGTAAATTTTTCAGGTGTTTTCCCTCCCTGAAGCCGTTTGTTGCTTTCAATTGCAATGGTCTGATCGATGGCTTCTGCAGATATAGTAAGATGAATGGTATCAAACATATCATCGGATGCCGCATCAATCAGCTCTGCCTTAAGAACGTGTATATCGCTCATCTGATTGCGTATGCCGCTTCCTTTCTGCATCTCAATCTGCAGTGAAAATCTTTCAAAAACACCGTCAGAAATAAAGTGACGTACCGGAGTCATCACCTGATTACTCCAGGCGTACTGTACAGCCGGCAGCAGATTAGAGCAGCGCTCAATGAATTTTTCAGGGGTAAAGGCCGGGTCGCGTTCTCTGATTTTAAGCAGCCCCTCTTTAATATGCATTGATCTGCCAATGTTATTGGCACGTCGAATGGTATGCGACATTCGTGCTGAGTGTCCTTTTTTTGATGATTGGTACATGACGAATATGATCAAAATAACAACAGGAATGCCGATCAGAGGATGTTGTACTACCAGACGAAACAGCAGGTAAATGATCACGCCACCACCGGAACCACCACTGCCTCCGCTACCGGAACCACCGCCGCCTCCGGAGAAGCCTCCGCCACCGCCGGCCCGTGCCAAGGCCGTTTCACAGGCAAATATTAAAGCAGCTGCAAACAAAAAAAGAAGTTGCCCTTTATATTGTCTCGCTAAGGATAATAAACGTTTTTTGTGTTGATTCATAATTTTGCTCTGAATGTAGTGGCGGTTCTTAGAAACGCATTGCTATTCCTGGGATGCTCCGCACTCACCACAGAACTTAGATCCTGGAGCTAGATCAACCCCGCACTTAACGCACTTCACCTGCTGCGCGGAACCGCACTCACCACAGAATTTAGCTCCGGATGCCAGTGCCGCACCGCACTTGATGCACTTGGCTCCCTCTGGCACCATCGAAGCTCCGCAGCCACCACAGAATTTTGAGCCGGCCGCCACAAGTGCTGAGCACTTGGGACATGTCACACCTGCAACAGGCTCAGGTGCTGGATGGTCCTGCTTCAGGACATCGCCCATGCCGGAGGCCAGTTGACCTCCAACCATCATGCCCATCATATTGCCGGCCATCCCAGGATTATCGGCGGCATCGCGCAGGGCCTGGGCTGCCTGATACTGAGAGAACTGATTCATGTTGCCCACTGCGCCCATCGAAGCACGTTGATCCATGGCTTTTTCAACCTCCTCAGGAACAGTTACATTCTCGAGCACAAATCCCAGCAGTTCAAGGCCGAGACCGTCAAACATTGAACTCAGCTTTTCCTTCATGGCATCGCCGATTTCATCATACTGAGCCTGCAAGTCCAGAACAGGAATTTTCAATTCGGCCAGAGCATCTGTAAAAGATGAGACCGACTTGGCACGCAGCTGACCTTCAATGTCATCAGTAGTGTAGGCACTCCGCGCTCCAACCAGCCGACTGATCAACTCTTTGTCAGCACTGAGCTTGTAAGAGAAATTACCGCGGGCTCGTACGCGTACAATCCCAAAATCGGCATCCCGAAGCATAACCGGAGTGCCGGTGCCCCATTTGCGGTCCAGCTGTTCGGTGATGTTCAGAAAATAGACTTCAGCTTTAAAGGGGGAGTTGAAACCATACTTCCAGCCCTTCAGCGTGGAGAGGATCGGCATGTTGGCTGTTTCAAGCACATGACGTCCCTCCTCAAAGACATCTGCAATCTTACCCTCATTCACAAATACCGCCCGCTGACCCGGGCGCACAGTTAGCTGAGCATTCATCTTAATTTCATGTTCATGCCTGTCGAAACGGTGAACCAGAACTCCGGGTTGCTGCTCCCTCCATTCGATGATATCTATAAACTCGCCGCGGATCTTGTCAAAAAGTCCCATGTCTAACTCCTCTAATTGCGTAAAACTACTCAAAGAAAATCTTATTGTTGAATTTCAACCACCATTCTACACAATTATTGAAAAGTTGTGATAAAAAAATCGACGAATAACCAATAAATTCCTTATAGTGCTTTAGTTGCTATTCTCTCAATTTCTATCACAAAAAACAAAAAACTGAACCAACTATTTCCATAAGTTGTTGAGAGGATGTAACTAAAGTGGCATTCAGTACAGCCTGTAACTCTCGGTCTTTCAAGGCAAAAAAGCGATTTTAACATAGATAGACCTGTAGATCCCGATTTCATCGGGATTGTCCGGTTGGAAACCGGACCTGCTTTTAAAAACAATATCTATACACCTTTTTCCAAAACGCGCAGCGTTTTTTTCTAATGCAGTGATGTCTATCGCAAACTTATCAATGAATGTGAACAGAAAACGCATATCAATCAAATCTCGTTTGGTTGCGGCTCCGCTGCATTAGAGTTTGTTGTTTTTGGATAATCCAAAGTTTGATAACATTAGTAAAAATCTGGTTTCGGCTCTGATTAGGGAGGAGAAAGTGATTGTGTCAGACAATAAAAATAACGGAAATACAAGCAGATTACTTCAACTGCTGGCGCCATATATTGCGGTAGGGATTTTCTGGTGCGGGTTTTCCAATGCATGGCTGGCAATTCTGGCATACCACCTGCAGGTCCTATTCTGGGCACGTCATGAAAACAGGCAGATAAAGAGGTTAAAGAATAAGCGCTTTATGTTGCTGGCTCTGCCGACGCTGGTTGCAGGACCGGTAATCTATTTTCTGCTTCCATATATCACTAAGATTGAAATATCTGCATGGTTGACAGAATACCGGTTATCCGGTTCTGCGCTGTTATTGATGATTCCTTACTTTGGTATTGTGCATCCAGTGATTGAACAGGTGCACTGGGCTAAGCTGCGTGAGCAAACCAATGCGGCGCACCTTATGTTTGCAGGTTACCACCTGTTAGTTCTGCATTCGCTGTTGACTTTTCCGTGGTTGCTGCTTTGCTTTGTAGTACTTGTTTCGGCCTCATTTTTCTGGAAGGAGATCACGATCAGATCCGGTTCTCTGCTGCCTGCCACGGTATCTCATATCCTGGCTGACTTAGGTGTGATTATTGCCGTCTGGCTCGTTCAATGATAGGCATAGGCGCTGCTGATGCGACTTCCCCCTCCCTGATGGGGTGAAACTTAAGCTTTTTAGGTAGAAAAACAGAGGGGTAGAAAAATGGGGTGCGTAGTGTGTCTTTGCGTCGTATACGCGCCATCTACCCATTCAACAAGCTACTTGGCAGGCTAGCACAGGTCAGCTAACGAGAGGCACGTCCTACAACTGAATACCACTTTATGGTGTAGGGTGTGCTTCTCCCGCGACTGCGGGAGGGCGCGCAAAACATACTTTGGTTCCGACTTCGTTGGGTTGTTTTTTCCGTACTCGTACACTCAAATCTCTTTTTCCTCTTATCTCCACCTTGGGTTTTGGAGATTCGCGTGTAAGAGTATGTGTTCCTTCAACTTTTTCCGCCTCCCATACTACATTCTACATTCCTCAACTCACATAGCGCAGCAACTCCACTCGACCCACCAATTCTGCGAATGACCCAAAAGTAATTTTGCTTAAGCTCCACCTCATTAGGCAGGGGAGGCCTTTTGGGGTTATAATCCACCGGATACCGGCGGATATACTGTGCTGCTCAGTATGTCCGCCGGTATCCGGTGGACGAAACAGGCAATTAGCTTGCAGGAAATTCTTATCCTATTTCTCTTAGTGTCTGCATATGCGTCTAGTTGGAGAGTAGCAACTCCGTCAAAAACTTACGATAATGTGGGTAATCGCAATTTGAAAGTATTCCCAGAAGACGTTTCGTGGTATATTATTGCACAAAGAAAAAGATTTTACCTCCGAATTCAGAGTCCTGTTCCAAAGTCCAGGAATGTAGCGTTCTGGAGGAACCTTGCTTAATTGCTTTCATGAAAGACACTATATAATGAAGAAACCCAATAAAGTTAAGACCCGACAACGCTACCGTCTCAATCTTGAGTATGCCGGTACCGGCTTCAGCGGATGGCAGAAGCAGGCTAATGCCCGCACCATCCAGGGAACCTTGCTGGAAGTGGCCTCCGAAATCTTCAGAGATCCCAAACTGGATATTCAAGGCAATGGCCGCACCGATGCCGGAGTTCATGCACTTAATTATACCGCCCATCTGCAAACATCTGCAGGTGGCATGGAACCGGAAAAGATTTGCGACAGATTTAATAACCTGCTTCCCTCCTCCATCGTGATGCTCTCGGTTACCCCCAGCGAAGCCCGTTTTCACGCTCGTCACAACTGTGTTGGCCGCAGCTATGTCTATCAGATCTCCACCCGCAAAAGCGTTTTTCAAAAAAATTATGCATGGTGGCCAAAGGAACAGCTCAATACAACTGCCATGTTTAAGGCGGCAGAACTCTTTGTTGGAATGCACGATTTTGCCTCCTTTGCCGAGAAGCCGGAGTTGAAAAAATCTACAAAAGTTCTGGTGAATGGGGTCTACATCTACGAAGAGAAGGATATGTTGCGTCTGCGGATTGTTGGATCGCACTTTCTCTGGAAGATGGTGCGCCGCATGGCCGGCGTGCTGGTGGAGGTCGGCCGGGGGAACTTGTCAGCCGCTAAAATTGCAGGCTTTCTGGAAGGAACTGTTGGTAAGGCCGCCGAATTTACGGCCCCTGCATCAGGTCTGTTCTTTGAGAAGGCATTTTACGACAAGGATGAATTCAATAAGTTTCTTGATGAAGCAAGCGGTGAGACTGATTTTACTTGATAACTAAAGCTGCTTTTAGCCGCAATAATGATGAATATCATTAAAACATGTAAAGCATTGATAATGGTACTTTCGGTCGCATCAGCTTTGTTGCTCACCGCTTAGTGTATGCTGGTGAATTCTATCTCGTCAGTGTCTCTGTCACAAATAAAAGATAAGGAAGAATATGAGGATTTTGAAGGTGTGTTCATCCCTAAACCCGGAATGGCACTGCCGTATACATTTGCTGTTTCATCAGATAATGAAGGCAGCTTGCATATCGGAGAAATCAGTATTCAGCTTTATGACAACCATGACGATAGTGTCTATTTTCTTGATCATCTGCTGGAATAACATCTGAAGGATGTCAATGATAACGGGTATGACGACCTGGTGTTGATCGGAACAGCGGTTATGTCGAATATAAAAAAAGAAAAGAACCCTGCAAGGTGTCCGGTTCGAAGTGTGTTTTTGTTTGACCCTGAAAAGATGAGCTTTACCAATAGTGTTCCTGGTTTTGCGGTGCCTGTCTATCGTATAGAATAGTGGAGGCGCTAGTATCGCTTTGATGTTATCTCATGTATTTTTGCTGCCGGTTCTCGTATACATATGGATGCTGGCATGTGCCGTGACATTTGTTCTGGTTAGAGTCAGCGTATTCTTTGTGATCCCCGCAGTTCTGGGGTGGAAGGTTGTAGCAGCATGAATAGTCAGCTTTTTATTATGGTGAAATTGTGAGGGAAAGGTTAAAATTAAGAACAAGCAGAAAGAATAGATATTTGATAGTAAAATACGGGATGCAGGATGAAAAGTATTGAGTATAAAGAGTTATCCGTTACCAAGGAAAGCTTATTGAAAGAGGATTTGGCAACATACGCTGCCAGGTGCTCAGGTAGACTTTTGAAAAAGACAAAAAAACGGTATCGACTGATCGATTTATTTTGCGGTGCCGGTGGTATGTCTTTGGGGTTTTCAAAGAAGTTTGGTCAACCTTTTCAATCAGTTTGGGCAAATGACAATAACAAGTATTGTGTTAATACATATAAAAAAAATTTTGGCGATCATTGTGTCGAAGGGGACATTGTTCAGTTATTGAATGATCCAGATATTATCATACCGCAAGCGGATATTGTCGTCGGAGGACCTCCTTGTCAGGGGTTTAGTTTGTTGAACCGTAACAGGGATGGTGATCCACGAAAAGAGATGTGGCGCCCTTATTTAGAGGTTGTTAAGCGGTCAGGTGCTTCGGTTTTCGTTATGGAAAATGTGCCACAGCTTCTCAATACCTATGAGCATGGTGAGATTGTTGGTTTAGCTGAATCTTTTGGGTTCACTGTTTGGCAGGATAAGCTTCTCGCAGCTGATTATGGTGTGCCTCAAACTCGGACACGAGCTTTTATAATAGGTTGCAAATTTACTGATCCCTCTGATATATTTCCACCAAGGAAGACGCATTATAAACCCGGTGGTAAGGTTACCTATCCAATGTTAGATTTAGGTGCGGAGTATCTCCCAGAAAGCAATATTTGGAAAACAGTGCGTGATGCAGTTAGCGAGTTGCCTCCACCTGTTGGAACCGAAATACGCGATGTGCCTCCTCCTCTTGATTTGCATTTTGGGCGAAATCCTACTGAGTTGAGCAAGAAAAGGTATCGATCTATACCAAAAGAGGGTATGAATCGATTTGATTTACAAAGAGTAGCTCCTGAAATTACTCCACAGTGCTGGATTAGAAAAAAATCGGGGGGTACTGACTTATTCGGAAGATTGTGGTGGGATCGGCCGTCTGTGACAATAAGGACTGAGTTTTTTAAACCAGAAAAAGGCCGGTATTTACACCCTGTCCAGCACAGGCCCATTACTCATAGAGAAGCTGCACGTTTTCAGAGTTTTCCCGATGATTTTGCGTTTACAGGTAGCAAGGTCGAAGTCGCCAAGCAGATTGGAAATGCTGTTCCACCGCTACTGGCGGCACGTGTAGCTGACGCTGTTAGAGTGTTATTGTCTAGTCAGAATTAAAACCGAAGCGATCGATGAGGTATTACATGGAGTCTCAGAACATAATAGTCGAGTTGAGAAAGCTCATTAAGAACTTTGAGGATGAACTTCAATCCGGTACGTTGCGCAAAAAGGTTCTTGCATTGATTCCCTGTTTTCATCAACTAAGGGTGTTAGGCAGTTCATTGCTGCCCTCGGACTGTAAAGAAAGTGCTCGTGCAAGAATCCTGCACTATCTAAAAAAATATTCAAAGATCGTTATAAGCGGCGATGAACTTTTGGTGGTTTCCGGAATTCAAGATTATCCAAGGCGAATTAGGGAACTACGAAAAGAATTTGGTTGGTCTGTTGTTAGCGGTAAAACAGCGAAAGAGATGGCTGACGAAGATAATCTTTCCATAAAGGGTGTTGATATATTATCGATGGATACTTCTGATTATATTTTACTCTCGGTGAAGCAAGACAGAGATGCTGCTCATAGGTGGTTTTTAGCGAATGATATACGACGTAGTAAACTCTCTGCACGCAATAAGCTATTAAAATTCTTTAAGCAAAATATTGGAAAAGAGGTTACCGGAGAAGAGCTCCGGTACGTTGCAAAGGATAGTACTGAGTGGGCTAGACGTGTGCGTGAGTTAAGAACAGAGTATGGGTAGCCTGTTGTAACAAGAAATACAGGTCGGCCTGATTTGGGTGTGGGAGTGTATCTTCTTGAAGCCTGTAGGCAGAGTCCTGTTCATGACCGGAAGATTGCTGATGATGTGAAACGGGCGGTACTAATGCGTGATAAACGTAGTTGTCAAAAATGCGGCTGGTCTCACAAAGAGTGGGACAGGGCTGATCCGAGATACCTTGAATTGCATCATATTGAACATCATGTCGATGGTGGTGATAACGATAAAGACAATTTGTTGACGGTTTGTACTGTGTGTCATGATAAGATTCATAAGAGCTGAAAATTGTGATGAAAGATAAACCACAAATATTAATTTTCACAGGCAATGGAAAAGGTAAAACTACAGCGGCGCTTGGTATGGTGCTGCGTGCCAGCGGGCATGCATTACGCTCTCTCGTTGTCCAGTTTATTAAAACAGAGGGGGTGGCCGGCGAGCAGCAGGCGCTTAAAGAACTTGCCGGTGTAGATGTTCTGGTTACAGGTCTTGGATTTGTTCCGCCCGTAAAAAGTTCCACCAGGGAAAAACACGTCCTGGCAGCGCAGCATGGCTGGCAGTTGCTGGAAAAAAGATCCGCTGAAGAGCACTATGACATAATCGTCCTGGATGAAATACTCGGGGCCGTCCATCAGGGATTGATAGATCTTTCCTCTGTTTGCAACTGGCTGGATGCCCGTCCGGCGAGTGAAGTCATTGTCCTGACTGGCCGCAATGCTCCGCCAGAACTGATTGAGCGGGCCGATACGGTCTCGGAGATGATCGCTATCAAGCACGCTTATGCGAATGGGCATGCCGCTCGAAAAGGAGTCGAGTTTTGACATGGATTCACAAATAGTTGCTGCGGTGACTATAATCCGCTCAGCATCACCTCTCGTTTTCCGGGATTGAACTTACGTATGAGCTGGCTCGCTCAAAGGTTGGGGTCGGGCGGAAGTTTGGATGATCTTTATATTTTAAATTCCTGCGCCCCCAGTACATGCCGTAATACTGGCTGTTGGTATCAATCCAGTTCGTTATTTTCAGAAGCTCGGTCTGGGTCAGCTTGATCTTTGCATGCTGTTTGGCCAGCTTTGCGGCGATTGCTCTCTCTTCGGGGTTGATAAGGGTAACCGCATCTGGAGCCAGCATCGAGACCAGCACGCTGTTATGTGAGCCCACTGAACGGGTCGGCAGATAGCAGACATTGCCAGTTTTGGGGTGGTTCTCGCCAACTACAAGTCCAACCAGCGGGAAGCACGACCGCTTACGGCCTTTGCCGCCTCTGCGTTCCGGCAACAGACTTTCATATGAGCGACAGAAGTGCTGAGTCAGCTCTCCGCTCAGATTTAATCCAGCTTTGGGTTCTTTGCCACTATGACATTCAATGCAGTGTTTGTTGAGAACCGGTTGAACGTCAGTCATAAAATCGAGTGGGCGTTTCCCGCTCTTCTCTCCCGGTTGCGCCGAGGGCAGGGATGCTTTACGCTTGAGCGCCTGCATTGCCCCGCGGGCGCTGACTGGAACTGCGTCGTTGGGCTTTTCGTGGCATCCGATGCAGCTGCGCACCTCGCCAGGGATGTAATTGACAAAGGTTCGTTCGGTTTGTAGCGCCATATAGTTTTTATCCAGTGCCTGTAGAAAAATATTGGCATCGGCGGGAACAAGGAAGTGTGCTGATCCGTCAGCTTCCACCGGCACAACTCCGTGCTGTACCTTTAAACCAAGGTGGGTGTCCTTGGAGATAACGGCGTGTTGCTGATCGTAGCTGTCGCCGCCCCAGTGCCGGCGGGTCGCCCACGGACGCGGGATCTGTTCGATCACACGGATATGTTTGACGGAGCCGCGTTTCACATTCTCCATTCCGTGATAGATGTCGTTTACCACGCAGCGGGCCATGTTTTTTGCAGCAAGTCCTGTTTCAATATTGGCCTTGAGAACCGGCGGACGCTTGCGTGGTTTCAGGGGATAGGGGAGCCATGTTGAGATGGATTCATCGCGGTAGATATCAACAACAGCACCCTCGTTGTTGAGAAGAGAGAGCCCATAGGCATGCAGATCTTTCCAGATCGGACCTTCCTTTTTGTAGGAGACCAGAAAAAGCTTATCAGAGAGTGGGTAGGGGTCCTTAAAGAGTACTCCTTTGCCGCTGTGGTCGGCTTGCCAGCCATCGTTTTTGTTTTTAAAGGCGAAGCCTGCTTCTCTCTGTATGTCAACATAAGGGGTCATATAAGTCATTGGGTCGCGGGTGCGTATATCCTTGTTCATGTCAATCGTGATTACGGTGCCGACTCCATTCTGTGGACAGTGCGGGGTGCCAAGAAAACAATAGTGATTGCTCTTATCAGGAATTGGACGCCCATAGAGGAAGGTGGGTGGCAGCGCTATGTCGTTACCGTAAATCTCTGATGAATTTGATCCGTCCGGCTGCATTGCCCATAGACATTTCACGCTGACAGCTCCTTTGTCGACATACTCCCAGCGTGTGTACATGATGCGTCCGTCAGGGAGCATGGCAGGGGAGGCTTCGCTGACAACACCATTGCTGATTTTTTTCAATGATCCGTCCCTACGACTGAGGCGGTAGAGCAGAGTGGTTGTAAAATCATCCGGACTGTCACAGAGAATTCCGTACTGACAGCGGGTGGAGATGAAGCAGATATCGCCATCGGGCAGGTAGCAGGGGTGCATGTCATCGGTGCCGTGGTGGTAGTGGTCGCGCACTTGATAAAGTTTAACCAGCTCTATCTCATTCTTTTGAGGGAATGTCAGTTGTTTGAGCTCTCCAACCCGGGCACCTGTATCAGGGTTGATCTCAATTTCATAGAGACGGTAGCCCTGCTGGTGGGCGCATTTCCATGCGAAGACAACATGACGCGCATCAAAATCGAGGTCAAAACGTTCGAAAACACCCCCTTTGAGTTCGGGAACAAGTTCGGTTACGGCACCGTTTTTCAAGTCAAGCAGGCAAAGATTGCCACCCGGATGCCACTCTCCATTAATGAACTCGGTGTAATAGTGGTTGGATGTATAGGTGTATCGCTTGACAAAGAGGAGCTTGTTAAAACCAAATGATTTCAGGGCTTGCGAGGGAGATACAATCTTAAGTCTGCCTGGTTTTATTAATTCAGGATCTGGGATTTTTTTTGAGTCAGCCTGCAAGATAGAGGGAAGAGTAATAGCGGCGATAATAAAATATAACAGAGGTTTCATAGCAGATTGCTCAATTGATGGGTTGTTGATTTACTAAAAACAATTATACAAAAAACGCCGATCGATGAAAAGGTGAGTTTTTGAAAAAACTATAGTGAAGTAGTGGCAGACAGTATATTATTGACAATTAGGTTTTTATTTGTTATAGTTGCGCTATGTTTTATTGGGGGATGTTATGAGACCAAATCGTTTGAAGCTTAATCACTCTGCCACATATCATGTTATGAGTCGATCGCATGAATCTCGGTTCTTTTTTCAAGATGTTGAGAAGAGCTATATGCATAATTTGATGTTGCGGATGGCTGTGGTTACTGGTTGTGAGATAAGGACTTACGCTTTTCTTGACAATCACTTCCACTATTACCGCAAAATCCGGTTGGATTTACTGAATGTAGCCCGCTCGCGCCGCGAGTGCGGTTCCGAGCGTAAAAGCACTATCCGCTTTGAAACCCCACTCCCATTCGTACTTACAACCCCGATCCGCAGTTGCGGCGCAACTGGGCTACATGTAAACAGCTCCATACCTGCGCACATTTGACGAATCCAACCGGATTTTGCGCTAATAGCACTTCCATATACTTTTGCATGTTCCTGAGTATGTGGAGTTATCCGATGATGAGGTTAAGCGCAGGGCGAGAGTTCTCTATGGTAAGAAAAAGTATCGTATATTTGAAACGTCGTGGAAGTTGTGGGAGGAGAAAGGTCAGGGGTTCCGCATTGAGGAGCAGCTGGATCAGTTCAGGGCCCGTATGTATGATCTCTCCGAGTTTATGAAGACTTTTAAGCAACGGTTGTCGATTTATTATAATGCGCATCATAACCGCGTTAGTGCGGGTTCGCTCTGGAAGGAGCGCTTTAAGAGTGTTTTGGTTGAGGAGAGTGAACATACGTTGTTAACGGTGGCTGCATATATTGATCTGAATCCTGTCAGGGCAGGTCTGGTTAAAGATCCGAAGGAGTATCGTTGGTCAGGTTATGCGGAGGCTGTGGCTGGCAGTAAAACAATGGCTGCTGGAATCCATAAGTTATTCAATGAAAGCAAGATAAGCAGGAAGGAGATGCTTGCGGCTTATCGGGAGAATATCTATATTCAAGGTGCTGTAAGGCGTGATGCGTCAATCGGTAAGATCTCAAAACCGGGATTTAACCGGGAGGCCGTAGATAAGGTTCTGGATGAGGGGGGGGAGCTTTCGATGATGGAGTTGCTACATTGCCGGGTGCGATATTTTACGGATGGGGTGGTTATTGGCAGTAAGGTTTTTGTTGAGAAGAGTTTAAATAAGCATCATGGTTACTTTAGTAAATTACGAAGGAAACGGGGTGCCAAGCAGATGAAGAGTGGTGATTGGGGCGGTTTGTGTGCTGCCTGTGAGTTGAGAAACAGGATTATATCGACGTAAAATGAAAAGATGATAATGAAGCGTAACAGCTTGCATTACACAATGATTACAGGGGTTGCGGGTGAGGGGGTGGTGCGCATAATAAAAAACCACCGATATGGGAAAGTTCAACTAAATTGAATCACACCCGTAGTAGCATGTTCTGTCATTATGATGTGGAATAGGGTATTATATGCGACATGAAATTACCTAAACAGCTGGATAAAGATGGTGTCGAGGTCGATGTCCGGGCGGCATTGGAGAAAGATCAGTTTGAGATCTGCAGTGATCCGCATATATCTATTTCCTCATTTGAATTAAATCCTGAGTTGCGCAAAAACATATTTTATGCCAAGGCTCTTGGTGAATTAGTAATTGGATATGAAACAATCGAAAAGAGCTTGGCCAGTGAGAAGAAGGGGCTGCTGAATGTCGATAATCAGAGCGAGCGTGTCTCACGGATGCTGATTGTCACTAATGACGGCTCAGAGCGTTTTTATCGTGAACTAAAGTATCTTCAGCATAAACAGGGCGGGCGGGTTCTTATTTGCCGACTTAATGTTGACTCCATATTGATGGGCGGGATTCTTGGGTTGAAAGAGCGTTTGATCAAGGCGGTCCTGATAAATCGTAAGACATCCGTAGTTAATGTATTGAAAGCCGTTCTGTCTGTTGAGGAATTTTGAAATTGCAAGTGCCTAACGCATAATAAGTTAAGAGATTTTATGAGGAGAGAGTATGAAAAAGACATTCAAAGTGAAGCACCCTAAGATTAAAGCCGCCAGAGTTTTGGATGGTATAATATTCGAGGTGAGAAAATATGTCAAAAGGGAGCGCCGGAAAGAACTCCCTGAAGGGGTTGATTTCTGGGATTTTGACTGTAAGTTTGGTGCCACGGCAGAGGATGCCAAGGTCGTGCACCTCTCTGAAATCAGTAAATTAATTGGTGCCGCCGGGGATCAAGGTCTGGAATCCTTTTATGTTGAGATTATGGCAAAACCGGGCAGGAGAACAAAGAAACCGGTAAACTGAGAGGTGCTCAAAGTCTGGCTTTGATCTTTTCAGTAAGCTCTTTGACCAGTTTCGGGTTTTCTGCGGCAATGTTTTTTGTTTCCTGCGTTTTCGAATTATGGTCGTAAAGCTCTGCATAGCCATCTGAATGGAGGATCATGCGGTGACTTATTGTGCGGATAGATTGGCTGGCCTTTGCGTAGGATATAGCTGGGTGTCCGGGGGCTGCCGGGTTTTGCAGTATGGGTTTTAGAGATACACCTGCGGCAAACTTGGGTTGTGGCAGATTTGTGAGAGCGCAGAGGGTCGGAAAAATATCCAGAGTCTCAACGATCGCATTGGATGGTTGGCCGGGATTCTGCATGCCGGGGTAATAGATGATCAGAGGTGAGCGCAGAGACTCTTCAAAGAGTGTGTGTTTGCCCCAGACTGCATGCTCTCCGAGGTGCCAGCCGTGGTCTCCCCACAGCACGATGATGGTATTTTCGGCTTGGCCTGAAGCTTTCAGCTTGGCAATGATGCGTCCCACCTGAGCATCGGAATAGGTTACACATGCGGCATAGTGTTTACGTACCTGGATTGCGAAATCGGAGTCGTTATTGGGGTTTTTGCCCCAGCGTTTATATTTCATGAATTCACTGGAGCCATGCCAGGTGCTTTTCCAATCCGGTTTTTCAGGGTGAGGTGTTGGGGGCAGTTTGATGTTTTTGTAAGGCTCCATATACTTAGCGGGGGCTCCAAATGGAAGGTGGGGTTTTAGAAGTCCGACTGCCAGAAAGAATGGCTTAGTATCTTTTTTTGTAAGAGTGTCAATTTGGTTGAGAGCTTCTTCCGTGATCAACCCATCTGGGTAGATGTCATCTGCTCCCTCAGTTGATTGAAACACGGCCATATTGCCGGCCCTGACGCGGATTTCTCCGTTGGCTAGTCCGTGCATGGCACCGCGAGGGTGCTGCCACTCCTTGACCGGCATCAGGTGGCGATCCCAGGAGTCGGGCATCTCTATTTCGGAGTAGCTGTCCCAGTTTTTTCCAGCGCGACCGCCAGGGTGGTGGGAGACCTTACCGACCGACACCGTGGTGTAGCCATTCTTGCGGAACCAGGCGGGCATGCTTGGGGGTACGTCTTTACCCGCTTTGACCGCCTTGCCACGACTCAGCAGAGCACCGTTGCTATAGGGTCCGTAGAGACCTGTCAGCAGCGTGAATCGAGATGCTCCGCAGGTGGGGGCCTGCACATAGTGGCTCTTAAAGGCGCGTCCCTTTGTGGCCAGTTTGTCGATATTGGGGGATTTGATATAGGGGGCATCAAAGCAGGCCAGTTCCGGTCTGAGATCATCAATACAGAGCAGAAGCACATTAGGGTGTTCGCTTTTAGAAAAAGCATTATCGGCTGAGCAGAGACAGAAAATAACAAGGGCTGGTAAAACAAATTTACAACTATTCATACTTTTATGGCTTTTCATTCTTAACACGCTATCAAATCAGGATTGAAAAGTCTACTGAATTGACAACAAGCGCTATCCGTGTTTAAATTACGGGCATGACATCTGAAATAATATATTACCTGATTCTGGCATTTATCATCGCGCAGTTTTTATTCTCCAAATATGTGGATTATCTGAATATCAAGGCACTTGACGATCATCTTCCGGATGAATTTTCAGATGTTTTTGACAGCGAGAAGTACAAGAAATCACAGGATTATCTTAAGGCGAACACCCGTTTCGGTGGGATTAACAGCACTGTCAGCACAGGGATTACAGTTCTTTTTCTTCTGCTGAAGGGTCCGGGCTGGCTGGATGGAATTGTGCGTTCATGGTCGGAGAGCTGGGTCTGGCAGAGTCTTGGTTTTATTGCAGTGCTTTATGGAGTGACGCAACTGATATCAATACCCTTCTCAATTTACGGCACCTTTGTAATTGAAGAGCGTTTTGGCTTTAACAAGACAACGGCCAGGACCTTCGTCACAGATTTTCTGAAATCGCTCTTGCTGACGATCCTGATAGGAGTTCCGGTTTACCTGGCGGTGATCTGGTTTTTCAGGAGCTATGCTGATAATGGCTGGTTGATGGCATGGGGTGCACTGACTTTATTTACTCTGGTGATTATGTATGTTGCTCCGGTCTGGATTATGCCGCTTTTCAACAAATTTACTGCGCTTGAAGATGGCAGCGAATTGAATCAGGCGATACAGAGCATGTGTAAAAAGGCAGAGTTCACCCTCAAGGGTGTTTACACCATGGATGGATCCAGGCGCTCCGCCAAATCCAATGCCTTTTTTACGGGTTTCGGGAAAAACAAGAAGATCGCGCTCTTCGACACCTTGATCGAGAAACACACAACCGGAGAGCTGGTTGCTGTTTTGGCGCATGAGATTGGACATTACAAGAAGAGACATATATTTCAATCTATGGTTCTCTCTTTTTTAACCTCGGCGCTGATGCTGTTTTTATTGGGTCTTTTTTTAAAAAGCCCGCTTATTTTCAGTGCTTTCGGGGTGGAGCAGCCTTCGGTTTACGCCGGACTGTTTATCTTTGGATTTATATTTGCTCCGGTCAATTTTATCATCTCGATGCTGCTTAATATTCTGAGCCGTAAAAATGAGTTTGAAGCCGACCGTTTTGCCGCTGAAATAACTGGTCAGCCCACTGTAATGATTGATGCGTTGAAGAAATTATCGGCAGATAATCTGAGTAATCTGACACCGCACCCGTTGAAGGTTTTTCTGGAGTACTCACATCCACCGGTTCTTCAACGGATTGATGCGCTTCGGAGTGGATGAAGACAAGCTATGAAAAACCAAAAGTACAAGGAGTTGTTCCAGTTACTGGATGCAATCTGCGAGGGTGAAACTGATGCAATCGCAGTCATGGCCACAATTACCTGCGAGTTAAACGCCGCATTTGAAAGATTCAACTGGGTCGGTTTCTACCTCAAAAAAACGCTCAAGTTCCACCCCGTTACCCCCCGGTACTCGTACATTCAAATCACGGTTGATTTCGGCTTCGTTTGTCCTGAGCTTGTCGAAGTGGCTGCTTTAGCTACGTAAACACCGTTGATGGCGGTGTTGCCTTGAATCGGGTTGGCGAACTCAACGATATGGCCTTCAACTTCATCGAAGGTCAGAGAGAGAAGTTTCATGAAATTCTTTTCCGGTGCTTCATTTGACCACAGCGCAAAGACTCCGCCGGGTTTCAGAAAGCTACGCAGTCGGGTGAGACCGGATTCCGAGTAGAGATCTGCATGTGAGGGGTGGAGCAGCGCATCAGGGGTATGGTCGATATCCAGCAGGATTGCATCGAACTTGTGATCCGGTACCTGCGGGTCAAAGCCATGGCCGCGTGCAAGGGCAAAGAAGTCGTTGTTATGATAGATGCAGCGCGGATCTTCAGTGAGAACTTTGCCGTTGGGGACCAGTTTTCGCTGATGCCATTCTATGACCGGTGCCAGGGCTTCGACTACGATCATGCGGGTACTCTGGTTATATTTCAGGACCTCCGCTGCGGTGAATCCCAGTCCGAGACCTCCGACCACGACATCCCATTCATCTCCGGTCAATGCGTTCAGGCCCAGGTTTGTCAGCGCGATTTCTCCCTCATAGAAGAGAGTTGACATGATATATTCATCGTTGAGTTTGACCTCATAGACCTCGCGACCGTCTGCCTCGATGGCATTTCTTCGCTGCAGTATCAGTTCGCCGAGTGCTGTTTTTTTATAATCCAGTTCTTCAAAGTTTAAACGCATGCATTCTCTTATAAAATTAAACCCGGCATCTGCAATTATTTATTGAGCGCAGATGCCGGGCGATTATTTTCAGGTATTAGATTTGGTTTTTACCACTCTGTTAATGGGGCGCCCTCTTTGTCAGAGAAGCTGCCGCAAATGATCATTATAAAGTCAATCAGCACCCATATGCCGAGTCCGCCGAATGTGAGGATCTGAGCAATGCCGCTTCCAACTTTACCAACGTAGAATCTGTGAATTCCTAAAATGCCAACAAAAAAGCAAAGAAGTAATGCTACCAAACGTTTTTTTTCTGATGTTTCAGCCATATGAATATCTCCTGTTTTATTGTTTTTAAAGTTAAGTTTATACAAAAATGGTTCATAGACAATCATGCTTGATTGACTTAAATCAAATAATGGCACTATAATATACATGTTATTGTGACTACGTCAATAATA
>Ga0307990_1000263_pt1 | contig 50472 bp, 44 predicted proteins | sample EllFjometagen129_FD_203168 | JGI IMG/M metagenome (GOLD analysis project Ga0307990, IMG submission 203168) | Marine microbial communities from Ellis Fjord, Antarctic Ocean - #129 | ecosystem: Environmental > Aquatic > Marine > Unclassified | place: Southern Ocean | collected 2014-10-08
TGGGATTTAGTATCGGAAGGAATTGCAGGATTGTCGTGTACTGATACTGAAATAATTAATCAGAATGCCGGCGTATATTGTTATGCAGTACAAACAGAATATAGTGGAAACCTGCTGTCAAGTTCGCATCATTCAAACAATGTAGCCAATAATATGCATGCAGAATTGAGTATTATTGTAAATACTCCCAGTGGAGATAACACAGAAAATGCTAGGATTCGGATTTTTGGAGATGACCCTTATGCACCTGGCTTTGGTGAAGAGTTATACGAATTCTATATAGGCCCAAATAATACAGCAACCATTAATGCATTTAAGCAGACGTATGTCATCTATGTTGATTTGGAAGGATATGAACAATATATTCTTGAAGATGTTTATCATTATGATGAAACAGAGATTACCATAGAACTTGTTGATCTACTGGTAGCCCCGTATGGTGTGAATGTAGATGTTTTGGATGATCATGTTGATGTAAATTGGTTACCCGCGGTAGAAACAGTTCTACTTAATCATAAAGGTCCTGAAACAACTCCAATCTACCTGAACGATTATCCGGCTGAAGATACCTGGTGGGAATATGATAGAGAAGGTGCATTCGATATTGTTATCACAGAGGCTGTTTTAATAACAAAATTAGTAATAGAAAGCCCTATTTACTTTACTCCAACACAAAACTGCTTTGGAGAGTTTTATGACACACCTTTAGTTTATACTGTTAAATTATATGAAGATACTGGTAATGGAATGCCACAGCAGGTTCATGTAGATTCTACTCAAACGATACCTGTAATGCAAAATGAATTCCAGGAATACTCAGCTGTATTAGAAGATCCTTTTGCTCTGACCGAAGGAACGTTTTGGATCAGTGTGGCTGCTTATCTTCCACACGACCCAGCCTTTCCAAGTCAACCAGGTGGCTCTCCCTGGGGTGCAGACATAGATTTCCAAAGAACTACGGATCTACACAATTCTACAGCAATGACTTGGCGTATGCCATATTATAACGGTCCTGAATGGACAATGCTCGATTCTGATTTGGAAGCTTATGTTGTTGGAAGATTATTAGAACCAAGTGAACGAAGTGTAGAATCATACGATGTTTATCGACTACTGACTGATGATATACAAAATCCTGAAGAGTGGGTGGAAATAGTTTTGAATATACCTGAAACTTATACAATGGATGATAATATTCCAGAAGCTGACATCTATCGTTATGCAGTAATTGCAAACTTCCCGAATAATCAATCTGAAGCAGCTATATCTCCTGAATACTATATTGAACCGTTTTCCTCGGCAGGTATTGAATTACCTCTTGTTACAGCATTATATGGTAACTATCCGAATCCTTTCAATCCTGAAACTACAATTAAATTCAGTATAAAAGAAGAAAGTGATGTTAAAATGTCGATCTTCAATATGAAGGGTCAAAAGGTAAAAACAGTTAAACTGGAAATGCTGCCTGTCGGTCAACACTCAATAGTATGGCAAGGTAAAGATAACAGCGGTAAGTCTGTTGCATCAGGAGTGTATTTCTATAAAATGGAAACAAAAAATTACAAATCTACAAAGAAAATGATTTTATTGAAATAGGGTAAATACTCTATTGAAGGCAGGAATGGGACTACGCGACCAGGTACCATTCCTGCTGTTTCAATTAATATGGTTTTCGACAAAAAAGGAAATAAACAATGAAAATAAAGTTAATTTTTATAGTGGTGCTATTAGTTTTTATGCTTTCAGTTTTGTGGGCAGAACAAAGAGAAGTATTAGCAGAGATTTGGTCTTCTAGTGGCTGAGCTTACTGTCCTGCAGCGCTGGACGCGTTAGCTCAACTAAATAATAATGTAGATCACTTGATCCCAATTCATTGGAAACAAGAGATATCAAATTATTACATGGAAAGAATGGCATACTATGAATTTCCTGGATCTATACCGGCTACTGTGATAAATGGTGAATCACCGTTTACCGGATGGGGCTCGGCATATTACAATTGGATTTATGACGGATACCAATCTGCTGTGAATGTATCAAGCCCTGCTATACTTGCAGTTAATAGTGTTGCTCCAAATGCAGAAAGCGGAATCGATGTGACTGTACAAGTTGATATTACTGAAACGATTAATAGCACTGATAATATTCTATTTGTTATACTAACTGTTTATTACGATGCCGTTTATTTCAATATGGCATTGACTCTTGGTTATACAGACATGCCTTTAACAGCTATCGGTGAATCTCAACAATTTGTTTTAAATATACCGATTGATCCAGCCTGGGATTATAGCGAATTAAATTTTGTAGTCGTTATACAAAATGGTGAATTTAGTAGAGAAATTGACAGACCTGTTCTTCAAACAGCACAAACTGAAAGCTCAATTCCATTTCAGAATGCAGAAGTTACAGGCACTGTTATTGATACTTACAGTCAAGAACCCGTTGTGGGGGCAGAAGTTAGATTTGGTGGATTTCAAACAACTACAGATACCAATGGAAATTATATACTTCCTTTGATGGAAGGCGCTTATAATGTTCATGTAAATGCAGAAGATTATGATGAATACATTGATTTTGCTACAATTAATGGAATTGGCAATGTGCTGGATATCTCCCTGGAAAGGCAAAAACTAGCTCCTAACGACTTAGCAGGATTTCCCTTGGGAAATGATGAACTTGAATTAGAATGGGTAAAACCAGGTAAAATTAAAGGTGTACGTGAACATTTTGATGGAGGCATCCTTCCAGAAGATTGGAGTAATGATTCCGGGAATTGGTTGATTACTGATAATGGTTCAACCAGTACATTCACAATTCCGGATTTTGACGGCAATTATGCCTGCATTACAGGTAACAATAATGGTATGCTAACATTGCCGGAATTCGATCTATCACGTATTGTCGAACTTGACCTGAACTTCAACGTTTATTATAGAACGCAAAATGGTAACAGCTATAATCTCAGTGTTATGGTTAGTACAGATGGTGGAATCAACTGGGATAATATCTACACAGTTCCTTCATCTTCTTCCTGGCATGATGTAGAGGTTGATCTTAGTATGTTTTGCGGAGCAGGTTTCGAAACCGTACAGCTTGCCTTTAGTGGAGATTGTATGGGTGGGACCGATTCCGGTTGCGCTATCGATGATGTGGTATGTGGCCGCGGATTTAGAGATTGGGATATTTTGGGATACAATCTTTATGAAGAAGGAAATTCTGTTCCAATCAATGGGAATGTTCTTATAGATAATCGAAATTATTTGATCTCTCTTCCGAATGTTGGTTCCAGTTTTTATGTTACAGCAATGTATGATACAGGTGAGTCGCAATCTTCTAATATTTATGTATTCAATTCCTCTTCAAGTGATAATCATCAGATAGCAAAACAAGATCTACAGCTCAATGCCTACCCGAATCCATTCAATCCATCTACCAAAATCAGTTATCATTTAGATTCAGAATTGCATGTTGAACTATCAATCTATAACATAAAGGGGCAGAGAATAAGGACATTGGTTAATGAAAAACAACCAGCAGGTAATCATGCGATTATTTGGAATGGTAGAGATGATAAGAACTCACAAGCTGCAAGTGGAATATATTTCTACGAAGTCCATATCAATTCAAATGAAGTTAGTGATTACGCAAGTGTAAAAAAAATAATTTTAATGAAATAAGTAAGAGAGGAAAGATGAAAAATAAAACGTTATTCATATTAATATTTATTATATTATGCTCCAGTTTGTTTTCTGCTCAGCGTAATCCCGTGGGTGAGGTATTTAGTACTGCAGGGTGACCATATTGTCCTAGCGCCATATGGTCTATGTGGCATTTATACAATATACCGGAGGTAAATTATTTAACTCCCATAGTCTGGGAAACGTATGATTATAATTTTGCTATGGAACGTGCAAATTTTTACAGTGTAAGCGGTTATCCCGATTGCAGGTTTGATGGTCAATTTGGTTTCTCGTGGGGAGATTATCTCAATGAGTATTACTACCCTCAGTATCATGAACGAGAAACGGTTTACAGTCCCATCCTGATAAATGCTGAAATGGAAAGGAATGATAATATATTGTCTCTTTCTGCCCGAATTGAACTAAAACAGGAAATTGATGATGGGTTGAAGAATATTTATCTTGGCTATACCGCTACAATCGACTCTGTAAATGCAGCTATTGTTTATGCTTTAGAGATTGAAGAATTCTTTCTTACTCAACCAGGAGAGATACTGGAAATCCAATACGATATTGAAGTTGAAAGCAACTTTACCGATGATATGCTAAAAGGTTTTTTATTCATCCAGAACATAGAAACAAAGGAGATATATCAAGGTAAAAATGTGATAATACATGATGAACTAAATGCATGGTTTACATCAAATATACAACAAGGTCCTGGAATTTTAACAGTTAACTTTGAAAATCAAACTACACCCGAATTAAGCGCAGACAGTTATGAATGGGATTTGGATGGAGATGGAAGTATTGATAGTACAGAACGAAATCCTGTTTATAATTACGAAGAGATTGGCAGCTACGATGTAAAATTGATAGCAACAAAAGACAATGAACAAGTTGAGATACTGATGGAAGATTACATTACGGTTACAGATTACAGTAATATTTCTGGTACTGTTAGCGGTACCTGGAATCTAGAACACAGTCCTTATATTATCACAGGTGATGTGGTTATTGCAGAAGAATCTGAACTTGTACTGGAACCGGGAACTAAAGTAATCTGTGAGGATGGTAATATTATAGTGAAAGGCAAGATCACTGCTCTTGGATTGGATACAGAACCAATTATATTCGAAGGTGACGCTGATTGGAATGGGATAGAAATTGATTCAAGATGGATTTCGGAATTTGATTATTGCAGATTTTATGGAGCAAATGATACGGCTATATTGGCAGATAACTCAATTATTAATATTAGTAACTCAATCTTCTGGGGTAATAGCGGTCAACCTTCTGCAGCAGCTATTGAACTTGATAACTGTGATAATTTTATAATAACAGGAAACTTAATAAGTGGAAACGAAAATACATCCTATTGTGGTGGAATTGGTTTTGAAAATAGTATAGGAACCATTTCTAACAACATAATTGTGAATAACACGGGTGGTCCTGCCGGGGCTGTTGCTTTAAAGGAAGATAGTGATGTAACCTTGATCAATAATACAATTGTAAATAATCAGGGTGGAGCTTCAATATTCGTACATTCTTCCGACCTGTATTGTATGAACTCAATTATTCGAGGATCTAACAGCATTTTTATGAATATATCATCAGATATCTCAGTGGATTATTGTAATCTATCTGAAGATTATGGTGGAACAAATAACCTTAATTTAGATCCACTTTTTGTTGATCCGACAATTGATTCTGGTAGCGAAAATTCATATCTGGCAGCAGATTGGAGTTTATCAAATGATTCACCTTGTATTGATGCAGGAAACCCGGATCCACAGTATAATGATCTGAACGGTTCGCTTAATGACATGGGTGCTTTTGGGTGGAATTTACATTCTTTAACTACAACAACAAACCTTGAATTAAACTTCATTTCTTCAGATGAATTGAACGGAGCTTTAGTTACACTTTCAGCGATTTCAGGTGAAATCTGGGAAGAAACGATAACTGATGATTACAATCTTTCTTGGGAAGGAATATTAACATCGAAGTATGATGTTACTATCAGTAAAGATGGAAATGAGTTTACCTCTATAATTGAGTTCTACGAAGATTCATCATTTGAAATTGAAGTGATATTTACTAAGTGTAGTGATGACTTAATGTCAAGTTCAAATATAAGATTGTCTAATTATCCGAATCCTTTTAATCCAACAACAAGTATTGCTTTTTCTTTAGATGAAGCGAAGCACGTTACTCTCGAAATTTACAATATTAGAGGTGAAAAGGTTCGAACTCTCATCGGTGATGAATTCTCTGCAGATCATCACAAAGTAGTCTGGAATGGAACCGATGATTCAGGAAATTCAGTGTCCAGTGGGGTATATTTCTATAAAATGAAAGCTGGAGATTCCGAAAAAACAAGGAAGATGGTTCTTCTAAAATAATTAAGGAGTGAGAATGAAAAGATGTTTATTGTTGTTAATGATCTTTATTATCGTAAATCTTTTTGCTGTTTACGAAGTAGGTGATGTTGTAGATGATTATAGTTGGACCGATGATAGCGGAGAATATCACAGCGTTCATGAACTTGTAGCATCTGGAAAAGTTGTTGTGATGGATTGGGGTGGATATGGCTGAGGTGGATGTGAGGGCAGTGCGCCTGAGAATGCAGCCTGGTGGGCTGAACAGAATTATGACGAAGTTTATTTTATTGGCGAAGAAAACTGGGAACAGCTTCAGAATCCTCCCATTTATCTTCCATATTCTACAGATATCGTACCCTATTATGTAGATTTTGGTGATGGATTTGTTCCTTATGTCGTGGTTATAGGATTAGGTAATGTCCTGAAGTTCTCCGATAATCATAATTTCTTTGAGAGTGTCGCTGAAGCTATTGTAGAAATGCAGCAGCTTTACATAAATCCTATAGAAGAAATACCGCTTAACTTTGGAGAAGAAACCACCGTAGGATTAAATGATCTTTTCTATAACCCAAATGGTTCGAATGTTACAGTGTCTCTTACAAATAATAGCAATCCGCAATCACTAACCGCCGATGTAGAAAATAATATTCTAAGTTTAACTGCATTGGGCATAATTGGCTATCCTACTCTTACATTGCATGGAGTTTCTAATGGATTGGAAAATGATTATAATCTGAAAATTAGAATATTAGATCCTGATCCAATTACAACAAGTTATGTATACGAAATCGGAGATAGCCCAGAGCAAGAACCATTTCCATATAATACCGAGAATCCCTACTATAACACGTTGTTAGACCTGAGTTGGACTTCTTTCATTGTTACCGAAACTGGATTACTACAAAGCCTTAATATTGATTGCATGTGGCGCAGCTTTGAACATTTTGAAACAGGTGCTTTATGGCTTAGATCACCATCTGGTTTGGAACATATAATCTTCCAACCGGAGGAAAATGGATATACAAACATAGATTTCGATTTAGCAGATTTTTACGCTGAACCTGTTCCAGGAGAATGGCAGCTTTACATCACAGATACAGAAGGAAATGGTGGGCATGAGATTCTTGGTGTTGAATTTGAGTTCGAAATAATTGACGACAACAATGATGTTAATTCTGAAGTAGTCAGTACTAACTTGGATCTTATAGCTTATCCAAATCCCTTCAATCCTTCTACAACGATTAGCTTTTCAAACACGAATTCACAAGAATTAACACAAATCGAAGTATACAACCTGAAGGGTCAGAAGATAAAAACATTAGTAAATGAAAAATTTCCAGCAGGTCAGCATTCAGTAATTTGGAACGGAAGGGACGATAACAACAAACCCGCATCTTCAGGAATTTATTTCTACAAAATGAAAACTGGTAAATATCATGAAACTAAGAAGATGATAATGATGAAGTAAGAATATTAAGGTTACCATAAAACAACATAAAGCCGCTCATTGAGCGGCTTTACCGATTTATGGTGGGGCCACGTGGACACTATCAGAACTTTGTTTATAAATCCAAGTGATGAAATGTTATCAACGTTTCTGCTCGCAGATACAATTATTTGAGACTCTTCAAAATGTGGTATATAAACACGTTCTCAGTCGAGATTTTTTAATACGTCGAGTCGATACCTACAATCTAATAAAATCCTGCTTCAAAAAAAAAAAAAAACTTGACTATTTAATTACCAAAACAAATTTTACTCCCATAAGAGGTAAAAGATAAATAATGAGGGAAAAATGAAAAATGAAAATAATCAATTAGAGTTGTTCAAAGAATTAGGATTATCGGAAAGAGAAGCTAAGGTTTACACTACTCTGCTTAGCCGTAAGAGCTTTACAGCTTCAGAATTGCAAGAAGCATCTGATGTTCCCCGCACTAAAATTTATGAGATCGTTAAAAAAATGATTAATCGCGGAATTTGTGCAGAGAAGAAACTGGGTAAGAAAAAAGTATTCGAAGCAATCGAACCAAAAATAGCTTTGGAGAAAATCCTGGATGATCAGCGCAAAGAAATCGAACAAAAGAGCAAATTAAAAGACCAATTGGTAAACATGTTCACTCCGCTTTATGATGAAGGCCGCAAGAAAGAAGAAATTTTCGAATATATTGAAATTTTGAAAGATAACAATCAAATATTCAAAAAGTATTTAGAACTTTTAGATAAAACGGAGAATGAAATCCTGTTTTTCAGTAAAGGACCTTATTCGTGTGATACAAAACCAAAAAGAAAAGAACAGAAAGATCATGAGATTGAGTTTCTAAGAAGAGGTGGAGTAGCAAAGGGACTCTATGAAAAGAAAGAGTTAGAAGTATTACCTGAATCATTTATTCTTGTGGAGTATGGACAGCAGGCTCGTGTAGTTGAAAAGCTCCCAGTAAAAATGTTAGTCTTTGATGGAAAAGGAGTCATGTTCTCACTTGATGAACCTTATGGTGATAATGAGCTTACAATGATATCGATTGAACATGAATCTATTGCGTTGGCGTGTAAGATGTTATTTGAATTTTTATGGAAAGATGCAGAAAAGATGACGAAAAATATCGCTACACAAGGTTAAGATGAAAAGTAATGAAATCAATTAAAAAAAAGGAGTTAAAAATGAAAAAAGGTTTAATTTTGTTTTTTGTGTTTTGTGGTGTTCTATTTGCCCAAAATCCACCACAAAACTTGTCAGTTGATCAATTTGGTTTTGCTACCTGGAATGAACCGGAAAGTATTGCCATTACAGAAGCAGTATTCCCCCAAAGTGCGGATTACTGGACAGGTTCAACTGACGGTACTAATTTCACATCGAACAGCGAAGTTATTGCACATGATAGTGAAGATGGCTGGATGAACTTCGATATATCGCTAATTCCAGACGGAGCTACTATTCTGGAGATCGAGTTCAATGGTTATGTAAATGACACATATTATCCTTATTGGCAGATCAATGGTGTTGCTATTGATCCTCTTACGGCATCTCCTGCTGATTTGATGGCTGAAATTCAAACAAATTTATATAATAATTTTGCAGAATCATCAACTTTTGCACCTGGTTGGAAAGTTGCTATTATGGAAGGTTCAGCCAATTCTGATTTGCAAGCTGCATTGATAAACGACTGGTTTTGCCTTGGCATAAACTCCACAGATAACAGCGCTACATATTATTTGAACTTTGATGGCTGGAATGAAACGAATCCTCCATTTTTGAATGTAACCTACGAAGACTTGCAAGAAACTGTATATACTAAAAAAGTTTCATTGAACAAAAAAAATAATGAATCAAGTCGCATTCTCTTAGGCTACAATGTATATCTGGATGGAGTGGAAGTAGCTCATGAAATTCCTGATACAACATACCAATACGAGGATCTTAATTTTAACCAGACCTATACTGCGGGTGTGAGTGCTGTCCACACAAATGGTGAGTCTTCTATAGTGGAGTATCCGTTTACAAATCTTTACATTGAATATGATGTTTCCGGATATGTGTACGAAAACACAATTGGTGGAAATCCCCTTGAAAACGTTGAAGTGAAGGTTGACGGTATAACGACAACAACTACAATTGCTTCCGGATATTATTCATTTTCATTACCTGTCGGAACATATGATTTAGCTTTCAGCTTAGAAGATCACGCACCTGTTTTGTTTGAGGATTTTTCTCTCACACAAAATGAAACTTTGGATGTAGCTTTGGGTGTTATAAATGCTACTGTTTCTAGTTATTTTGTAGAAATGACAGTTGACCAAGACAGCATTGCTACAGCCACTCTTAACCTTACCAATACAGGTGTTGGACCCATAAACTGGAATTCCACACTTAATCTTTATGACAATCCTGTTTCCTGGGTTGGAAATGATAATCGCGCTTTTGGAGATGAAATCATGAGCGGCACACTTACTGGTGCTAGTTGGGGTTTGGAAGTTACACAGGAAGGTGTTTTTGGATTTGGACATAATAATTGGTATGCACCTCCCTTGACAATAACCCACTACGATTTTGAACTAAATGAGATTGATGCGATTGTTTTCCCAGACACCAACTTGATCTTCTTGTTTGATCCTGCCTATGATCCCATAACAAACAGGATAATAGCAATCGAATCCAGTGGTGATATTTATGCTTTCCCGCCTGTTGGATTTAATTCATCTAATATTGAAATTATTGGAAATATTGGAATGACTGTAGGTACTTATCTTAGCTCGTGTGCTTATGATTATAACAATAATGATCTCTATTTATGTGATTCTGGATCTAACGGAATAATAGCTAAATACGATCTTGATACTGAAGAATTAATCCCAATACCAGATCCAACTGGTGGTGATCTCTCTGTATATGGAATGACTTATATGCCCAACCAACCGGATGGATACACAATTCTAGCAAATATGTACGATCCATACCCTACTATAAATATGAATGGTTACAATCCTATTACAAACCAATGGTCAATAGATCCAGTGATTGCAAACGTTAATAACGTTGGAGGTTTGAGTGTATCTAACGCTTTTAATCCAGGCTATGATGATGTTGCTTTAGGTGGGACGGTCATGGGAGATCCGGTTTTCACACTCTACGAAGGTTTACTAAGAGAACCAATTTGGTTAACAATCGATCCAAATAATGGCCAACTTGAAAATAATGGAGATATCCAGTCCATAACAATAAATGCAGATATAACTGCTGCTAGCCTGGGTGGTGCTGTGAATGTGGATCTTGGTGCAGTAGGAGGAGCCGAAATCACTTTTTCAGCAGATTACTGGAGCCAGACCGAGGTGGTTGATGTTGTGGTTTATTTTGATTTTACTGGAATAGAAAATGGCCAGATCCAGCCTGTTGAGAATTTCTTATCAAATAATTATCCAAATCCCTTCAATCCTACTACTACGATCTCGTTTTCTTTAAAAAGCGGGATAACTGAAGAAACTGAGTTAGTAATTTATAATCTGAAAGGACAAAAGGTGAAAGTTTGCACAATTCCAAGCGGGAGCATAGGGACTAATGAACTCCGTGTCGTATGGAATGGAACTGATGATAATGAAAAACAAGTCTCCTCAGGAATTTACTTCTATAAATTGAAAAGTGGTGATTTCCAAAAAACCAAAAAAATGATTTTAATGAAATAAATCTTATTCCGAGTCGGTTCAGCAACCGTTGAATCGACTCAAGTTTTCTGAATAACCTATAAGGAGAAATGTATGAAAAAAAGTTTATTCTTGCTTATATTAGTATTAAGCGTGGCCATGCTGCCTGCTTTCCCTCGAAAAGTTCTGCTGGAAGAATTCACAGCTCAATGGTGCCATAACTGTTATCCAGCGTCGCTGGATTTTTTTAGCTGGGTAGTGGATAACCTGGAGGATGTAACTGTGGTCGTCGATCATATGTCTTCCGATCCCTGGTATGATATCGATCCTGCAGCCTGTGATGCACGAGCCGGTTATTATGGAATTACTGGTATTCCCGCCCTGAGGATCGATGGAATCATCACTTCCTACCCATCATCATCCATTGGACCGCAAGTAGATCAACGTTTGGCGATCGACAGTCCGATTTCCATTGATCTAAATTTCGAAAGCACTATGGAACTAACTACAGTTACAGCCACAGTGAATAGTGCAGCAGCAGCTGTTAGCGGTAATTATAAGATCCGTTTTACACTCATCTCTGAATTTTTCGATGGATATTATGGTGGCAACAGTCAGGATGAATGGCATTATGATCAGCTTGATATGGATCCGGATTTTGATGGTTTAGATTTTGCCATTGATGCCAACAGCACAGAAACTTTCACTGTAACATTCCCCTGGCCTTATGTTTTAGAAGGTATTGTGCAGGAATGGCCAAACATAAAAGCAGTAGTATATGTACAGAACGATACCACCAAAGAAGTAATCCAATCCAACTGGGATTATATTACACCACCGCCATTCGATTATGTATTGGAAGTATGGGATAACTATATCCTTACAGATCCAAACACCGCAGGTACAGGAAATGTAAAGATCCGTAATCGTGGTTTCAGCGTTGACACTTACGATGTGACTATAGATATGGATATGCCGACAGATTGGGAATTTTCTTATACAACTCATTCAGGTTCTGCCAGTGGAAATTCCACTATCGAAGTTGATGGTGAGAGTGAATTCATCTCAGAAATTTCCTTCACACCCGGAACTACCGAAGGTGAAGAAGCTCATGGGATTATCACTTTCATTTCTCAAGCTAACCCAGATAATATTCAAAACTGTGAATTCCATGTAATGAGCACACCGGATATTTTTGTAATCAATACAGAAACTGATGGATTGAATTCGGAATACTACACAGATGTTTTTGATGCTGCTTTCCCTGATAATTCTTATGGAGTTTGGGCAGAAAATGACTATCCTGTTCCAGCAGATGATCTACAGAATTGCACAGAGTTACAGGCTGCGATTTGGTTCGGTGATTCTGTTGGAAGTAATTCCGAAATCCCAGCTGGATTAGAAAGTTATCTAAATACTGGTGGAAATTTGCTGGTTACAGGAACCGAACTTTCCTCTTCTTTATACGGTCATCCACTTATCCTGCTTTTGGGTTATGATGGATTATCTTCATATCCCAATGCTAGTTCTGTTGTAAGCTCTACAGGCAGTGTATTGGGAGATGATATCGATGTAGCAATCGGTGCAGGAGCTGGAAATTTGGGAGAACCGTATACATTTGACCTTTTAAATATTGCAGATGTAGCTCTCACTTATAATGGAATTCCTACCAGGAAATCAGCAATTTCTGTTGATGGAACATACAAAGCTTTAACATTTGGTTTTCCGGTTGAAGCTATTTCAGAAGCTACGGATCGAGAAGAAGTTCTCACAGCTGTTTTAGAATGGTTTGGAGTTCAAGGCGGCGTGGGAACAAATGATAACAATATTGTTGCTAATGATACTCGCTTGATCGGCAACTACCCGAATCCATTCAATCCGGAAACTAAAATTAATTTCAATTTACATGAAGATCAGAAAATTGAAATTAACATCTACAACATTAAGGGTCAGAAAGTAAAACAGCTTGTTAAAGAACAACGTTCAGCTGGTCAACATTCAATAATTTGGAAAGGAACTGATGATTCAGGAAAATCAGTTTCCAGTGGTGTTTACTTCTACAAAATGGAAGCAGACGGACGTTATACAAGTACGGAAAAGATGATTCTCCTTAAATAAAGAAAAGTGGCTTAATCTTATTCTTATCATGAATAAGAAATCCCCTTTAGCAGGGGTGGAATCCAGCGATCCGATTCCATCCCTGCATTTTTGTGATTTGGAATAGAACTGATGATGCAAAAAAATCAGTATGTTCGGGTGTTTATTTCTATAAAATAGATGCTACTGATTATACTTCTGTAAAAAAGATGATATTGTTGAAATAGGAAAGGTAAAAGTAATAAAAGATTGTAAGTTAAATAATAAAAAGCCGCTCGATGAGCGGCTTTTTATATTTGGTGGGCCCAAGAGGAATCGAACCTCTGACCGTCCGGTTATGAGCCGGAAGCTCTACCAACTGAGCTATAGGCCCCACTTATTAATTTTAAGATTGTAAAAACAAAATGACCCAATTTTATGTCAAGAATTTCCTAGTGTATAAATTACTTTATATTAAAGTTATCTATGAACTTCTCTAACACATGACTTCTGGTGGGATGGCGTAATTTACGCAAAGCCTTATCTTCGATCTGACGAATTCTCTCACGTGTAACACTAAAGATGTTTCCAACCTCTTCCAAAGTTCTATGATATCCATCATCAATTCCAAAACGTAATCTTATTACCCTTTCTTCACGCGAAGTTAAAGTTTTAAGAACATCATCAACCTGCTTTTTCAGTAGAGTCCGCTCAGCCATTCTTTCCGGTGAGATCGTGGATTTATCTTCTATAAAATCACCCAGCAAACTATCCTCATCCTCATGACCAATTGGATTATCCAACGATACAGGTTCTTTAGTTATCGCCAAAATATTCTTTATCTTTTCAACAGGAATATCAAGTTCAATTGCTATTTCTTCAGGATATGGTTCTCTTCCAAGTTTCTGCAGTAATTTCCTGCTTGCTCTTTTAACTTTATTTATAGATTCGATCATGTGAACTGGAATTCTGATAGTTCTAGCTTGATCTGCAATTGCACGTGTTATCGCCTGCCTTATCCACCAAGTGGCATAGGTACTAAATTTGAAACCTTTACGATAATCATATTTCTCAACCGCACGCATAAGTCCGGTATTGCCTTCCTGGATCAAATCAAGAAAATCCAAGCCACGATTATTATAACGCTTTGCAATACTGACAACTAAGCGAACATTGGCTTCGATCATATCATTCTTTGATCGTTCCTTCATTTTCTCGCCACGTTCGATTTCATCCAGCAAACCAATCATTTCATCAGCTGTCATACGAGTTTCAAGTTCCACACGGCGTATTTTTCTTCTTGCATTTTTGATCTTACGCAACGTCTCAACAAATACATCAGGTTCTATTTTGGTTTCTTCAAAAACTAATTTATAATCTTCTTCAGATTTATTGGCTTTTCTACCGTAAGTACAAATTTCATCCAAGGAATATTTTCTGATCTTAGAAAGATGTGTAATACTTTTTTGACTGTCTTTAATTCTATCTACAAGGCTCCGAATACGGTAAACCATTCTCTTTAAGAGTTTTTCATTGTATTTTAAAATACCAAATATTTCGATAAGTTTTATTCTTTGTGTATCTATCAATTCCTGATCTAAAAGGTTTTCGTCTTCATCAATATCACTACTGTCGATCATTTCACCAATTTTTTCAAATATTGCTTTTGTTCCTCTGATAACCTGTTCAAATTCATTTACAAGGTTAGCTTCTTGAGATTTATCCATCCAAGTTCCATATTCGATCTTAAATATCTGATCAATCTTAACCCTCTTTTCACGATAACGGTGTATAAAATTTTCCATCTCACGAAGAGTACTTCCACTTTTAAAAATATTTTTATTAATATGTTGCTGTCCGCTCTCGATCTTTTTGGCAATCCGTACTTCTCCCTCACGATCCAGAAGTGGAACACGTCCCATTTCTCCAAGATACATCCTTACCGGATCATCATAATATTTCCTATTGTGGAACTTTTTTGTTGCTCTTGTTTTCTTTAGGGATATCTTCTTTTTTGTAACCCGTTTTTGAGTTTCATCGATGAGATCAATTCCATCTTCTACAAGATCAGAAATAATTTGTTCGATCTTATCAAGGAAGATTGGGCTATTAGGCAGGACCTGATTGATTTGCTTAAAAGTAAGCAGATCATTATTTTTCCTACCTATTTGAATCAGTTTTTTAATACACTCATTATAACTAAGCATTTAGTCTCCTTAGTACAAAGTTCTTCTAACCACTTTTTTATTTATTTTTAATATTTCTCTTTTTAACTCATTCTTCTTTGTAAACAGATCCATATTCGTAGGATCATTTAGTATTTCTGCATTTATTATCTTAAGATCTATATGAAACTTTCTGGTTTTAAGTGCGATGATAGCATCATCAATAGTTTGCGTGGGAATATCTGACATAGAAAGTTCTGTAAGCATATTTCTAGTATCTTCTTCATCTATCTTGCTTATTAAAGCAGGAATATTACCCATATCTTCTATATGCTCCGAGATTATTTTATAAATTTTTCTATACTTTTCAGTTAAAAAATAACTCAAATCTATCTCTTGCGCAACTTTTTTATATAACAGTTCATTATTAATAATTAATAATATAATTGCTCGTTCCTCTGTAAAATGCTCTATTTCAGAAATTTCTGTACCTTCGGTTTCTTTTTTAAATGATCTTCTTTTTTTTCTTATCTTGGAAGATACTGCATGCTCGGACAATCCAAACGTCTCTGCAATATCCTGAATTAACAGTTCTTGAGCAATTTCATCTTCTATTTCATTAAGAATATCGAATAGAACAGAAAGTTTACCTTTTTTATCAACACCAATAACTTCATCATCCTTTAAGAATTCAGCAAGAGGTTTTGCTTTATCTATCATTTCCTGCATACTGGTTGCACCATTATTTCTGATGTAGCTGTCAGGATCATCTGTCTTGGGTAATCCAATAATTTTTACATTAAGCCCTTTACCTAATATCTTTCCAGCAGCACGAACAGCGGCTTTCCTACCTGAACTATCTCCATCATACAACATATAAATATTTTCAGTGAATCTACTTAAAATACTTATTTGAGAATCGGTTAGAGAGGTGCCCAGAGAGGCAACGGAATTTGTAAAACCACTTTCATAAAGTCTCAGGAAATCTGTATATCCTTCACAGATCAGAGCATTATCTTTTTTAGAAATTGTATATTTAGTATCAAAAAGTCCATAGAGCTCATTCCCTTTTGTGTAAATATCAGTTGTTGGCGAATTTACATATTTACCACCTGATTGATTTTCGTACAGTTTTCTTCCACCAAATGCTACTACTTTACCAGATGACGAATGGATCGGAAACATTATCCTTTCACGGAATAAATCATTGTTCTTGGAAGTGAATAAGCCTGTTGTTGCAAGGATCTTTTCATTAATATCATTTTTAAGCAAATAATTGTGCAATCCACCGTAAGAATTGAGCGCAAATCCTAGTTTGAATTTTTTTATCGTTTCATCTTTAATATCTCTTTCAATCAGATATTCTAATGCATTGTTTCCGTGTTCTATTAAATTTTTATAGAAATATCCAGTAGCAATCTCATATATCTTATAGATCAGATCACGTTTAGAATCTTTGCTCTTGCTTCCTATCGCCTGTGTTACGGTTATACCAGCGCGTGCAGCAAGTTTTCTTAAAGCTTCGGGAAACGATATCTTCTCGAATTCTTGTACAAAAGTTATTACATTTCCACCCTTACCACAACCGAAGCATTTGTAGATCTGTTTTTTAGGACTTACGACAAAAGAAGCGGTTTTTTCATCATGGAACGGGCAACGAGCTTTAAAATTACTTCCCGTTTTCTTAAGAGGAATGTAACTACTAATAACATCAACTATATCATTTCTTTCAATAATTTCATCGATAACATGCTGATCCATTATTCCTCCCCTATTCCTTGATCTTCACTACGGTCACACCACTTCCACCTGCTTCCGGCGAAGGTGAGAAAAATTCTTCAGTATTCCTATTCGTTCGCAGATAATTTCTAACTTTTGAACGCAGTGCTCCCGTTCCTTTTCCATGAACGATACGTATCATGAGAAGTCCGCTTACAACTGCATTGTCAATAAAAGTTTCGATTTCAGGTAAAGCCTCTTCGAATCGAAGTCCTATAATTTTCAATTCCATTTTTGCATCATTTCTAGGAATATTTATGAATTTTTTCTTATTTGTTTTTTTTACTTTTTTCTCTGTAATCAGATAAAGTCGATCTGAAGTTGTATTAAGAAAAATTCCATCCATATCGACTTTGATTTTCTTTCCTGAGATCTCAACTATTTCGCCTTCCATTTCCATCTCTTTAAGCCAAACCTTCATTCCGATCTTCGGATTGCTGACTGATTCACGTGAGATTTCAGAAAGCTGTTCTTCTTCCTTACTCAGATCGCGATTAAGCTGTGTCACTTTTTTTAAAGATCTTTCAAATTTATCTTTTTTCTCACTTTTATTAGAACGTTTTATATCTTTAATTTCCATATTCAATTCTTTTTGCATGGATGTTAGGAATTCACGAGCATCGCGTAAAGACTTCTTCTTGATCTCTTTTTTGTCTTTTTCCAGAGTTTTGATCTGATCTTGATGTTCGGAAATTTTCTGATTCAAAAGTGCGGTTTTCAATTCAAACTGGTATAATTGGCGTGAAAGAGATTTTTTTTCTTCCGACATTTTTTTTATCAATTCAGTTAATTCAACATTTTGTTTGCCGGTTAATTTTTTTGCTCTTTCAATAAGATCTTTTTGTAAACCAAGCCGAGATGCAACTTCAATAGCAAAACTATTTCCGGGTAAACCGAGTTTGAATTGATAAGTAGGTTTGTGTTTGGCAGGATCAAACTGCATTGCTGCATTTATGCACTTTTCATGTTTCTCTGCAAAAACTTTAAGCGATGTATAATGTGTACTGATAACACCTACTGCATTATTTTCTGCCAAGTTCTCAAGAATAGCCTGAGCTAAAGCCGATCCCTGTTCAGGGTCTGTTGCAGCACCGATCTCATCGATAAGAACTAGTATTTTAGAATTAATGCTTTCTGTCATTTCTCTGATATTCTTAATATGAGAAGAAAATGTACTTAGGGAATTTTCCAACGACTGGCTATCTCCAATATCAACAAGAACTGAATCAAATGAACCAATTACACTATGAGGATCGGCTGGGATAGGTAAACCAGATCTCGCCATTAAGGTAAGTATTCCCACAGTTTTTAAGGTAACGGTTTTCCCACCGGTATTCGGACCTGAAACTAAAAGCAAATTATAATCATATCCAAGTTCCAGATCAAAGGGGATCACATCTTCAAATTTTTCAAAAGCAAATATTAGAAGCGGATGTCTGGCATTCTTCAATTTAATTTGAGATTTTTCTGAAAGTACCGGTTTTTCTGCTTTGAGTCGATTAGCTAAACGAGCAGCCGCAAAGAAGAAATCTAATTCTTGAAGATAGATGATTTCTTCCAATAATACACTTTTGTGATCAAGTATCATCTCTGTATATTCTTTAAATATTCGGAAGATTTCTTGTTTTTCTTCGCTAAACACAAGTTCAAGATCATTATTTAATCCAACTATCTCCTGAGGCTCCATATAAATTGAAGATTTGCTAGAAGAACGTCCATGCACAATTCCCTGAACAAATGGAGATGCTCCCTCTTTTATGGGAATTACATATCTGCCATTACGCTGAGTGACAATGCTATCGTGCAAAAATTTGCTGGCAGAAAGAGCTTCAACTTTTTTATTAAGAGTGGAAACCAGGTTTTTTCTTACTTGCTTCTTTTTTCTTCTGATCGATGCAAGAGCCGATGATGCATTATCTTTAACTTCACCATCGCTTTCAAATATCTGGTTAAATCTTAACTCGATATCATCAAGTGGAATTATCCTGTTAACGAATTTCAAATATTGAGGATGATCATTTAATTCTTCAATGTTCTTTGAGATTCTATTTGCGCATGAAACATTAAAATATATTTGTTGGAATTCTTCAAAATTATAAGTTTGATGTTTTTGTTCAGAGATTATTTCTTCAATGTCTGAGATATTTTCAAAATTATGTGAGATGCCTTTTTTTAATAAAATTTGGATCTCTGAGGTTAGCTCAAGTTTATAAGTGATCTCTGCAATCGTGTTCAATGGCCGTAGGTCTAATGCCTTTCTGCTTCCAAGCTGAGAATGACATTCCCGCACTAGATAATCTTTTATCTTATCAAACTCGAGTTGCTTATGTGAATTCATTTATTTGTCTATATTGTCCTTAATCAGTTTCTCAATCATTTCTGAGGTCTTATCAATATCCTTTCCAGTGTTCTGCATTTTTTCTTTTAACCCAGGATATTTTAACTCAATTTTATCCGTAACGTTACGAATATTTGTTGTTATTTTAGAAGAAGATGTAAAATCACGGATTTGCTCCTCAAATGGTAACAGGTTTAGCAGAAGAAGGATAATGGCAATAATAAGTGCACCGTTAATAACACCCAAGATTGCACCCAAAAATCTATCTAACCATTTTAATTTAAGAAATTCTATTATCATTAGTAAGATCTTTATTGCAATTTTAGCTATTAATATAGTTACCAAAATAATTAGAATATAAGAACATATAATAGCCAGTGTTTCATTAAATCCCCACTTTATAATAAGCAATCCCTTAATTATATGGCCAGTTTTGGCAATTAGTAAAACGATAACAACCAAACTTAAAAGGCTAATAATGCTTTTAATAAAACCTCTGCTCAATCCGTAAAAAAATAAAATTAAAAAAAAGACACTGAGAATAATATCAAGAATACCCATTTCCCCATCCTTTGTTTTTTATAAACAGTTATTTAGAGTAAAAAGGGGAGATACCATCTCCCCCACAAATTATTTAAACTCTATTGATTACTGATCAGCTTTGCAATTCTCTTCTAACAATTGCACTTAAGCTTTTTCCATCTACATTACTACCGAGTTTCTCTTTGAGATACTTCATTACAATTCCCATATCTTTCATAGAACCAGCATTGAGATGAACAATAGCATCACTGACCTCTTTTTCTAATTCAGCTTCGGAGATTTCTTCCGGTAAATAAACTTTGATGACCTCAATCTCTCTATTCTCAATTTCTGCAAGTTCTGGGCGATTACCCTGTATATAAAGTTCAGCTGCCTGCTGGCGTTGTTTAACCTGAATCTTAAATACAGAAATAACCTCATCATCAGTAAGCTCTTTTTTTTGTTCAAGCTTCTTATATTGAACTGCAGATTTCAAAGCACGAAGAACTTTAAGCTTGTCTTTGTCCTTCTCTTGCATTGCTTTTTTTAGATCAATATTAATTCGTGTGAGCATATCTCTAGGAAAAACGTCTTTGTTTTCTAAGACGCTTCATAGCCTTTCTTACTTGTTCGTTTTTCTCTTTTTTGCGAACTACACTTGGTTTTTCGTAATATTTAATCTTCTTAAGGTCAGATAAAAGACCAGCTCTTTCGCAAGACTTTTTGAATCTTCTAAGCAGTACTTGAAAAGATTCACCACTTTTAGCAATAACTTTTGGCAAAGAAATCACCCCCTTTTTTGTTTGTGTGAATTTCAAAACTCTGAGCATCACTAATCCTGTCAAGCCTAAATATACCGATATTAATAATTTATAAATCAAATTTTTATTTATCTTATACAATACTGCTATCCAAGCCTTTTTGAATAATTTTCGAAACTTTAATTCATTGATTCACAAAAAAAAGCTTGAATAAATATCATAGATTTTAGTTATTGCACAAATTAAATAAAATATATAAAATATTTTTGGAGGAAGTATAATGTTACAAGGATTTAGAAAACATGGCTCGTGGATAGTTTTAGTAATTGCTGCTGTTTTTATTATTTCAATGGCAATTGGTGGAATTACCAGTATTTTTATTAAAAAACCATTTGTGGGAAGTATCGCAGGAAAAAAGATTTACCCGAATGATTTTAGCGAATATTTACAAAATGCGTATGCTGGTTTTGCTCAACAAAATCCCGATAAAGAAATTGATGAACAAACTGCAAAACAGCTGAATGATCAAACTTGGAATCAGCTTGTGCAACAAATCTTATTTGATAAAGCTGTAAAAAAACGTCACATAAAAATTACTGATGACGATATTATAGAGGAATTGAAAAATCCAGCAGAAGATATCATAAGCATTCCACAATTCCAAACTGATGAAAAATTTGATTATGCAAAATATGAAACACTTCTTATGGAAAATCCTGAATTCGCAAACTGGTTGGAAAGCCGTATCAGAGGAACTCTTCCATATCAGAGACTCTATGATAATGTAAAATCTGAAATAACAGTTACGGTTGAAGAAGTTAAAGAACAATACATTGACGATAACAATCTTGCTGATGCAGATATAATATTTTTTAATCCTAATAAGATGAAAGATATAGAAGTAACTGACGAAGATATGCAGACATATTACGAAGAGAATAAGGAAGAATTCAAAAAAGAACCTGCCAGAAAACTAAAATATGTAGCTGTTAATCTAAAACCGAGTGAAGCTGATATAAAACTTGTGAAAATAAGAGTTGATTCAATATACAATTTTGCTATTAGCAACGAAGATTTTGCTGAACTTGCTAAGAAATATTCCGAAGGACCTTCCGCACCACAGGGTGGAGACTTGGGCTATTTTACTAAAGGAAAGATGGTTCCCGCTTTTGAAAAGGTAGCATTCCAGTTAAATATAGGTGATATCAGTGAACCAGTTCATTCTAGATTTGGCTGGCATATTATAAAGCTTTATGATAAGCGAACGAAAGATGGTGTAGAAGAAATCAAGGCAAGCCATATACTCCTAAAAGAAGAAGCTTCTGAAGCAACAAAAAATAATCTGGAAATTTTAGCAAATGACCTTTATACAAATGCACAAGATCTTGGTTTAGATAAAGCAGCTGAAGAACTTGCTTATGAGATCACTGAGACAAAAGAAATTTACGAATCAGCAAAATATATTGGTGGTATTGGCAAAAATGATGAACTTGTTAAATTTGCTTTTGAAAACAAAATAGGAAAACTTGCTGAACCTGTTTTCAAAGATGATGGCAATTATCTTCTGTGCGAAGTATCATTTATTATTGGAGAACATTATCAAGTATTTGAAGATGCTAAACGACAAATCGAAAGTATAGTAAAAAAAGAAAAGCAACAAGAGATATCGCAAACAAATGCCATTGAATTTGCAAATAAATTTGATGCGGTAGATTATATGAAAAATGCTGAGTCTGAAGGATTTGAAATTATTAAAGCATTGAATGTGAAAATTGACAACACATTTAAACAAATCGGGAATGATGAAGTTCTAAATGAAGCTATCCTGGCAAAAGAAGCCGAAGAATACACTGATGTTATTAATGGCGAAAGAGCTTCCTATATTGCTTTAGTAAAAGTTCGCACTCATCCTGATATGGATAAATTCGAAAAAGATCAGGACGAACTTATGGAAAAAGCTCAAACAAAAGCAGAGGATGAGCATTTGAATGAATGGTTTAAGAATTTAAAAGAAAATGCAGAAATTATTGATAATAGAAGTGAATATTATAATTAGAATTTTCTGAAGTTATCTTAGATATTTACAAGCGGGTTTTACTACCCGCTTTTTTATTTATCCAAGATTTAATCCTGAGCTTGTGTCATCCTGAGCATAGTCGAAGAATCAACACAAATGATTATACACTTATGATTCGACTAAGCCCTGTCAAGAGCGCGCCTAAGGGCTTACCATGACAACATTATAGATATTGATTGTAATTAAATTTTGCAATCTAAAATTGTGCTTCTTTTATAATTTAAAACCGTGTGGTAATAAATCTCTTATACTCGTTTCAAACTCATCAGTTAAGGAAACTATTGTGATCTTAAGATCGGATGAAAATTCTGAAATAACCTGCCGACAAGCACCACAGGGATAAAATAATTCTTCTGTATTAGAAAATATGACTAGCTCTTTAAAGTTCGTCTCACCTTCGGATACAGCCTTAAAGATAGCTGTTCTTTCGGCACAATTTGTTAAACCGTAAGATGAGTTTTCAATGTTGCAGCCTGTGAATATTTTACCCGATTCCGTAAGTAATGCTGCACCAACCTGAAATCCGGAATATGGGACATAAGCATTTTCCGATACTTTCTTTGCAGCTTCTATTAATTTCTGTTTCATAGTTTTCTCCTTGCTATGCATCAAAACCAGTTATTTGCTGTAGTATTGTAAAGTGATTTTTCTAAAACAAAATAAAATATAACAAATATTTTGACATTAATGATTGCAATCTCATTTATCTTTTTGTAGAGTAATGGAGGAAAATCGTGAAAAAAGTTTTTGATCCCAGAATCAAAATATGTTGTATAAGCAGTTTAGAAGAAGCAGAAATGGCAATAAAAATGGGAGCATCAGCAATTGGGTTAGTTTCAGAAATGCCAAGTGGACCTGGTGTGATTTCAATGGAAACTATCAAGCTGATAGCAGCCTCTGTACCTCCACCAATTGCAACATTTTTATTAACTTCCAAACAGGATGTTAACGAAATAATTAAACAAAACAAATATTGCCGAACCAACACGATCCAGATCTGCGATAATTTAACAACCGGTACGCACAAAGATCTGAAAGAAGCATTACCAGGAATTGCTATTGTTCAGGTTATTCATGTAAAAGGTGAAGAAAGCATTACAGAGGCACTCGCAATTCAAAACGATGTAGATGCAATTTTACTGGATTCTGGTAATCAATCTAAACAAATTAAAGAGTTAGGTGGAACTGGAAGAACTCACAATTGGGAAATTAGTAACACGATTAGAGAAAAATTGGATATTCCAATTTTTCTTGCAGGTGGGATAAAACCGAACAATATCAGTGATGCAATAAATCAGGTTCATCCTTTTGGAATTGACCTTTGCAGTGGAGTGCGAACTGATGACAAACTTGATGAGATCAAGTTAGATAAATTATTCGGAAATATACAAAGGAGTAATAGATGAAATATATTGGAGCACATGTAAGCGCAGCTGGTGGTGTGGAAAATGCACCTTTAAATGCAAAAGCGATAGGTGCTAAAGCATTCGCCCTCTTCACAAAAAATCAAAGACAGTGGTATTCAAAACCGCTCACAGATGAGAGCATAAATTTGTTCAAAGAAAATTGTAAGAAAGAAGGTTTTTTACCAGAACATATCTTACCACACGATAGCTACCTAATAAATCTAGGTCATCCTGAGAGTGAAAAACTTATCAAATCTCAAAAAGCATTTCTTGACGAACTAAAGCGTTGTGAACAGTTTGGATTAAAATATTTGAATTTCCATCCTGGTTCTCACTTGGGACAATATTCGGAAACCGAATGTTTGCAAACCATCTCAGATTCTATTAATTGGGCTCTTTCTGAAACTGATTATGTAACAGCAGTTATAGAAAATACAGCCGGACAAGGGAACAATGTGGGCTATAAATTTGAACACTTAGCGCAGATAATTGATAATGTTAAAGATAAATCTAGAATTGGTGTTTGCATCGATACCTGTCATGGCTTCACTGCTGGGTATGATATCCGTACTAAAGAGGCTTTTGAAAAAACTTTTGCAGATTTTGATAGAATAGTAGGCTTCAAGTATTTAAAAGGAATGCATCTGAATGACAGCAAAAAGGAATTTAGATCGCGAAAAGATCGTCATGAAAGCATCGGTAAAGGATTTATCGGGATAGATGCATTCAGATTCATCATGCAGGATTCCAGGTTTGATGAAATTCCATTAGTTCTGGAAACTCCCAATTCTGACATCTGGGCAGAAGAAATTGGGATGTTGTATAGTTTTATTTAATATTTATTCAATAAATCTATCAAAAAATAATAATTCTTTACTATACGAATACTAAAAATATTTTGTGCATTATTATTAAAAAAGGGTAAAAGATGAAAACAGGAATCAAAATTGTTTTGTTACTTTGCATTGTACTCACCTTGTCATGCGCCAAAGAGAATCTGGTAGTATTGACTGAAGAATTTCCACCTTTTAATTTCACGAAGAATGGAGAAGTAACTGGTTTATCAACAGAGGTTGTGAAAGCCATTCTTGCCGAAACAGGTATCGCTTATGATATTCAGGTTAATCCTTGGAAAGAATCTTATGATCAAGCATTAAGCACAAAAAACTGTATGCTGTTTTCTACCAGCAGAATGGAAAGCCGTGAAGACCTTTTTAATTGGGTTGGAACAATTTCGCCTGCAAACTATTCCGTGTTTGCCTTGGCAGATTGTGAAATCGAGATCACTTCCGTAGAAGATCTGAAAAACTACAAAATCGGGATCACTCAAGGTGATGCACGGGAGGCATATTTTCAATCTAAAGGTTTTGTAATAGGTGAACAACTGATTGTTGCTGAAAACAATGCTGCAAATTTGGCCAAACTGAAGAACAAAGAAATTGATTTCTGGCCTATGCCGGATGCAGTTGCAAATTATGCAGTTACTGAAGCTGGAGCCAAACCTGAAGAAATCAAAGGAATTTATGTTTTGGAAGACCTAACCAAAAACGGTTATTTTCTGGCTGTTAATAAATCCACTCCGAATTCAATTGTAATGAAATTACAAGCTGCTTTGGATAAGATAAAAGCAGATGGAACCTATGATAAGATTTTGAAGAAGTGGGGCGTATAGTAATTTAGCAGTAAAAAAATTGAGGAGATTTTATTTATGAAAAAAGTTGTTTTTGTTTTAGCTGTAGTGTTTCTGGCAGGAGCTGTATTATCAGCCGTAGATTTTTATGGTAATGCCAGAATCGGTTATTGGTATGATATGCAGGACAAGGATTTCACTGCCAATAAAGATAGAACTGTTCTTCATTATGATCTGTTCGGCACCAGCAGATTTGGAGCAAACTTTGCAGGAGAAGATTACACTGGTAAGATCGAAGTTTCCATGTGTCGAACTGGAGTAAATCTCAGGCAAGTCTGGGGTGAATATGATTTAGGTATGTTGAAAGTTCTGATTGGTCAGACTTATACAGGTTTCTTTGATCTTCCCAATCAAGCGACTTCAATTGTTTCTGCCAGCGAAAACCTGATGATCGGTTATGGTCTTACTTACGATTCACGTAATCCAATGATAAAGCTTTCTATGGATAACGGTGCTTATCTCATCTTGATGCAACCGAAACTGGTTGATCCAATTGGAGCAGCAAATTTAATGGGTTTAGATAAAGAAGACATAATTGATGCGTTACTTCCAAAAGTAAATCTTGGTATGAGATTTAACTTCGATAACCTGATGCTGCATCCAACTTTCGGAGTAAATATGTCACAATACAATGAAGATTTCTCTCCATGGGATGAATCAGTTCTTGCATATGTTGCTGCTTTAACTGCAAAATATTGCATGGGTGATCTGACGATACTTGCACAAGGAAGTTTGGGACAAAACGTAGCTGATTATGGTATTTTGAGTGGAGCAACAGGTGGAAACGCAGCCTGGGATCCTGTGGAAGAAGAAATATTAAATGCTACAACAACTGCCGGATTTTTAGAATTTATGTACAAGTTGAACGATAAGACTGCTTTCATGGCTGGAGGTGGTTTTTCCGGTACGGATCGTGATGGCTATGCCGATCCGAACACAGCCAAGACAGCTTATTTGAACGCCAAAATCAATCTTCACCCGAAAATGTTCATCATGCCGGAAATTGGTATGATCGATGAACAAGACAATGAAAATGGTGTTGCAGAAGGATCGCGCATGTATTTTGGTCTTAATCTTCAAGCAGATTTCGATTTAAACATAAAATAGAAATAATTGTATTAGATTGTATTAATTCTTAACAGCCCTTGACGATTGTTGAGGGCTGTTTTCAATAAGTTCGATTCTAAAAGCAGGTATAGGTTATATTACATCAGATTCTGATGAACTGGATGATCCAAATACAGCCATGAGCACATATCTTCAATGTAAATATTCTTTAGCTAAAAATGTCATGATAATTCCTGAAGTAGGTATGACCGACGATATGGAAAGATGAAATTAAGTTACTTTATAGTTTGGAAAAGTAGGGACGATTACCCTTAATCGTCCGATAGTTATTCGGTTTATTCGGAGGCTTGACCCTACTTTTGTCATCCTCTTGTTGATAAGTTGAACTTATCAACACAATTGCATTTGCAAGTTCAACTTGCAAACGAGTTCATACAACCCATGATTCCAATTGTGGGAATGACATTTTTCGTATTTCTTGCTTTTAGTCAGTATTGGCCAGTAGCAATTTACTCAAATATTGCTTCTACAAATTCATTAATATCAAAATCACGAAGATCATTGTAGGTTTCACCCACTCCAATAAGTTTAACAGGAATATCAAGCTGATGTTTTATTCCAATTACGATCCCACCTTTTGCTGTTCCATCCAATTTTGTAAGAACCAGTCCTGAAAGTTCAGTTGCCTTATTGAATAATTCCGCCTGTATAATTGCATTTTGACCCGTAGTTGCATCCACCACAAGTAATGTTTCATGTGGAGCATCTGGGATTATCTTTTTAATAGTTCTTTTTATCTTGGAGAGTTCATTCATCAAGTTAATTTTTGTGTGCTGTCTACCGGCTGTATCGATCAGCACTACATCATACTTTTTATTCAATGCTTTCATCATACCGTCATACACAACAGAAGAGGGATCACTTCCTTCCTGCTGTCTCATAATATCTGCACCTGTTCTTTCTGCCCAAATAGCAAGCTGATCAATAGCGGCAGCTCTGAATGTATCGGCAGCAACCATTAATACACTCTTTCCGTTTTCAGTAAAACGCTTCGCAAGTTTCGCTATAGTTGTGGTTTTACCTACTCCATTCACGCCCGTAAAAAGAGCAACGAAAGGTTTTACATTGTTATATTGCAGATGGTCAGCTTCTCTTCCGTAATCTTTAAGAAGCAATTGGCGAATTATATTTTCCAGATGTTTCTGAATTTCAGTTGCAGATGTAATTTTTTGAAGTCTGATCTCTTCTTTTAAACTGTTTATTATATCACCGCTTGTTTGCACACCAACATCGGCTTGAAGCAGCATTTCCTCAAGATCATCCATCAAATCATCGTCCATTTTACCACGCAGATTAACGATCTCTGCCAATTTACCAAGTAAACCATTTTTTGTTTTAGCAAGTTTGTCTTTTAAACTTTCCTGCTTTTCATCAATTTCATTGTTTGAAGTTTTCTTTTTCTTTATAACTGTTACAATGATTATTGCACAAATTACAATAAATAATAAAACTGATATATAAATGATCAAATTTGTATCCATTAAATTCTCCAAATTAATTTAGGATTGATAATAAAAAAGGCAGGCATAAAATATGCCTGCCAGTTCTTTATATTAGTTATTATTTTTTCTCTTTTTGTTCTGCTTTTTGAGCATTGAAATATGCAGAGATCCTAGCCTTTCTTCTAGAAGCTGTTCTTTTGTGAATAACGTGATTCTTTGCAGCTTTATCCAATTGTGAGTATACTTCTGTTAAGAGTTTTTCTTTCTCTTCAATAGAAATATCATTCCTCATTTTCTTAGATAACGTGTTAATCGTCATTTTCACATAATGATTACCAGCTGAACGTTTCTTCTCTTGTCTAAGTCTTTTTTCGCAAGATACGTGATTTGGCATTTATTCCTCCATATTTATAATTTTCGGAGTCAGAAAAAGTTAGCGGTATTTTCTGTCAAAATATTTATAATATTTTTTTTAAAATTCTCTTATTGCATTTGATCATATTTCATTTTGAAATCTTTAATACCAGTAAATACTGAATCAATAAGTTTTTCCTGATATGAACTGTTTATCAGCTTTTTCTCTTCTTCTTTATTTGAAAGGAAACCGAATTCAAGTAATACTGATGGCATAAATGCACCACGCAACACATAAAAATTAGCTTGCTTTACACCGCGGTCATAAGCTTCTGTAGCACTTACAAGTGAGGATTGAAGATTTGCCCCCAAATTATAACTCTCTTCCAGATGTTCACTCTGAGCCATATCTGCTAAAATAAAGGCAAGATCATCATATTTTTTAACTGCTTCCTTTCCACCTTCATATTCATAAACAACCTGATTTTCCATAGCTTCTACAGCTCTGGCTTCATCTGTTTTAGCAGTAGATAAATAATAAACTTCAATACCATTAATCTTGGAATTCCGATGGGCATTACAATGAAGTGAAATGAATAGATCTGCACTGTTTTCATTAGCAAATTTTGTTCGCTGCTGCAAAGATACAAATTCATCTTTATCGCGTGATAATAGAACAATTACATCAAGCTGCTGCTCTAATTTCTTCTTTAATTTCAAGGCAAGTTCCAACACAACTTCTTTTTCAAAATTCTTTTTGGAATATCCCACAGCCCCGGGGTCTTTACCGCCATGTCCTGGGTCAAGTACGATCCGCTTGATAGAATTATCTACCGGAGCTCTTGCGATGAGTTTATCCTTCTCCCATGACATTAAATTACTGAATATCTGCGGTAAAAGATCTGTAAGAAATATAACCGGTAAAAAATATTTTCCGTCTTGTTGAATAATATTATGCGTCATATTGAAATAATCTGATCCGTACTGTAATAATGAGGAATCCATTAAAAAGATCATCTGCTCACCGTAGATATTCACATTCAATCGCTGATCAAGGAGGTCTTCTGAAATATTGGCTTTAAAAGTTTTATTAAGTTCATAAACATTAAAATATTCCGTGCTGTCGATTTCGGTAGTTTTGATAACTTCCGGTGTTAAAGAAGATTTATATTCCACTATAATATCTGCACCTAACAAACTATAAGTAATTAATAAAATAAATAAAAATAATTTTTTCAATGATCCTCCAATATTTATCCTCTGGGATAAACAATTAAAAATGTTGTATGTGTTGTCATTCTGACGTTTCATACTCGCTGTTCTTTGGAAGAATCTCTGCTGAACAAGATGTAAAGCTGCAAGCACTGCCATGAGTTTCTTCGTATGTAAGATTGATAGACACCTCAGGATGACATAAACTTCGGTTGGTATAACCTAAACTGATAACGAGATTCTTCGTTGAATGTCTATATAAGTTCATCCTCAGAAAGACGCCTTTTCTACAATTTTGCATAATTCTTATCCTCTTGGCACAATTCTACGAAAATATTTTACGATTTTATCAAACTGAGCCGGATATTTAGAACCCGATTTACATATCCTTAAGTAATCTAAATAGCTTAAAATGGAAGCAAGCCAGAACATACTGACCGAAATAATAAATACAACTTTTACACCAAAATATTTTAAAATTAAATATCCAAGAAATGGAAATATCAGTGCTCTTAACCCAGTTAGTGTTACATGAACACTTTGATACATAGAAACATCATCACCTCCGGCAAAACAGATGGAACTCATATTCCATGAAATTACAATTGCAGACATGCCAATTCCAAAAATGAGGTAAGCAAAATAGACAACATAATTCTCTATTCCCGACCCTACTAAAAAACTGGAAATTAATAAAATTACCGGATAACATCCTAAAGTGAAGAAGGCAAGGAATGTGAAGAATGACGGATTTTTCTTGTCGTGGATCTTACCGGCAATTGGAGCCAGAAACAGAATTCCAAGCTGTGAAATTACTCCCTTTGCCATAAAGGTCTGTGAATAATCCATTTTAAGATATTCCACCAAAAATTTAGGAATAGTCGGAAGTATGATCATGAAGCCAATTCCGTATATAAAAAAATTTCTTTGAAAAATAGCGAAATCTTTATTCTTTTTCAAAATATCCATAGTTCGCTTAATTGGTGTTAAGAATAGTTGTTTAAGTTTCAATCTGCTTGCATCAAATTTCTTATTTTCTATCTTTATCATTGCCATTAATAGCGAACTTATACAACCCATCAATCCTGCTACGGAGAATATATAACGGAACCAGTTTTCATTTATATCCATTAACTTCCCTGCAGAATAACTAAATGCAATTGCTATAAGCGTAACTAAACTTGCGGTATATCCAAATAAAACACCTCTATTCTCTGCAGAAATATTGTTCTGATATATTGAATTTTGGGCAGGACTAAGAAGTGAATTGAAAGAAAATACAAATATCATTATGATCAAATAAGAATAATAACTGTGAGCCCATAACATAAAAAGCAGAACAAGCCTGCCGATAAAAGCAGTAAGAATAAAAAATCTGGAAATACTCTTGGAATGTTCAAGTGCTTTTCCCCACCAGATCGAAAATAGATTTGAGAGAGGCCACAACATTACCAGTATTGTGATCTGCCAGTCCAAAGCCAGCAACGCTTTTTTAGCGACAACATCATGGATATTGAATGTACCCATCACAAAGCCGTTGAAAAAAGATGCCAGCATCAAAAGCCAGAATGTTTTCTTCTCAATAATTCCTAATTTCATTTCTAATTCCAATTATAATAATTGTTTGCAAATTCAAGAATGTAAGAATATTTGTCCACTTTAAATAATAACAATCTATTTGACACTTTGTATATGTTTCAGCAGTTTCGGATTTATTATTAATTATAAATTATTGTTTGAATGATCTATAAGAAAAGCTTGCAGTTCTCCCTTTTGGGTAAATACGAACTTTGAAAATCTAAATGGGATATGTGTACGGAGGAGTTTGCTCCGGTTACTGACTAGATGTCAGATACACAAACATTATACGATTTCCAATAAGTGGAGGTGATTTTAATGATTGAATTTGTTAAAGCTTTATCTTCACCATCTTTTGCGGATGAGTGGGAAAAACACAAAAATGATAAAGTATGGAGAAAATTTTGGGCATTATGGGAACTTAAAAAAGTTTGGGGATGGGCAGATAAATATTATAAAATTTTGGATAGAACAGATGATGAGATTGTTGCTCCTGAGTGGTGGTCAAGAGAATCTGGAGGAGTTGGTTTTCTGAATTTATGTTTATGGTTGTCTTTTTTGAGAAGTGTATGTGAAGGGATAATCAATGGATTAGATGATAATAAAACAAATATCAAAACGAAAAGAGAAACTACAAATCAATTTGAGATATTACATAATAAGTTAGGAGGATGGATTAACAAACAATTTAATCTAACAGTAAAAGTTTTTATAAAAAAATACAATACTCCAACATTCTGGATTGGGGTAAACACCAAATAACTGAGATTTGTAATGAAATAACTATAATTATAAGATTACTTGAAAGAAATCTTGGTTCAAGTTAATAAAAAACTGGGCTAATGATAGTAAAACATCTTAGTATAATGTGTTTGAAGGAACTTGGTCTTCTTTCTGTATTGAATTCGAATACTATCTTTTTGGTACGAATCCAAGAGTTATAGAAATTGTACGTACTTTATTTGCAAAAGCAGAAAATATTGTTCGAGATAGATTTAATATTCCAAAAATCGGAGAAGGATGGATTTCTGAAACCGAATTGTATTATAAATTGAAAGAACATTTTAAGACTTTAGAAGTTATCCATACTGGAAAACCAAAGTGGCTTGGTAATCAACATTTAGACATTTATTTTCCTGATTTTAACATTGGTATTGAATATCAAGGAGCACAACATTATAAATCAATAGATTTCTTCGGTGGTGAAAAAAGTTTTGAGAAGATAAAGAAATTAGATGAAAAGAAAAGAGCAAAATGCGCCAATAATAATTGTACTTTAATTTATGTTAATTAAGGCTATCGTTTGGATGAAGTTATCAAAGAAATTTCAGATGTTATTAACAGAAAGTAAAAAAATATGTATTGGAAATCGTATAACAAGCGTGTCGTCGGCTTAATGAAATGAGAAATGAGAAATGAGAAATGAGGAATTTGAATAAATCTGATCCCGCTAGACATGCCGGCATTATGATAAATACAAATACAAAAGAGCAATATCTAATGAAGATGCTCTTAGTAAAATAAAATTCCGTAAAAATAAGCTTTCCGGATTTCCGGAAGGCTTATTTTTTATTGCTCAGTGAGAATACACCGTTTGACACGTAAACCTGCAGAACTTTTTTGACTCCTAAATAATAATTAGGAGAATCCATGGAAAATAAAGTATTAGCAACAGTAGAAGGAGTTCAAATTTCTCAAGCACAAGTAGATAATTTTATAAAAAGATTAGATCCTCAACAAGCAATGCAATATCAGAGTGAAGAAGACAAAAAACACATTTTACAGGAATTGATAAATCAAACTCTATTCTTAGCAGATGCAAAGGCTAACAAACTTGAAGAAACAGATGAATTCAAGAGCGAAATAGCAAAAATGAGAGATATGATACTCACTCAATTGAATGTAAACAATCTTATGGCATCTGTACAAATAGATGATACAGAAGTAAAAACACATTTTGAAACAAATAAAGCCAAGTTTTCTACTCCAGAAAAAACAGATACAAGTCATATTTTAGTTGATTCAGAAGAAGAGTGCAAAGATATTCATAACAAAATAATTAACAACGAGATCACCTTTGAAGAAGCTGCTAAAGCTCATTCAAAATGTCCTTCTAAAGATAAAGGTGGGAATTTAGGTTCCTATCCAAAAGGGCAAATGGTTCTAGAATATGAAGCTGTTGCATTTAGTATGAAAAAAGATGAGATCTCTGAGCCTGTGAAAACGCAATTTGGATATCACATAATAAAATTAAATGAAAAAGTTGAAGCTATAGAAACAAAATTTGAAGATGTAAAAGAAAAAGCTTCACAAGACTTAATAAACACCAAACAGCGTGAAGAGTATACTAACAAAATTACCAAGATGCGTCAGACATATAAAATTGAAATAGCATAATTAGAGATGGATAATAACCTTCCGAAGATTGTGCTAATAAATCTTCGGAAGGGTAAAATCCAAAACAATATTTACCCTCAGAAATTAATTTATTTAACTCCAAAATATCAAAATTATCAGCTTTAGTGAACATAAAAAAAAATACTTGCTATTAAAATAAAAGTTTAAAATTTGGTATAAAAATTATTATAATTAGTATTCTTCAAAAAAAAGGGAGAAAATATGGGTTTCAAAACATTTCCAGGTGGAATTCACCCTCACGATAATAAGGTTTTTTCTAAAGATAAGAAAATAGAAGAGATGCCTTTACCTAAGAAAATTGTAATTCCTCTTTCACAGCATATTGGAACTCCGGCAAAACCAGTTGTTAAAGTTGGAGATGAAGTTCTTGCCGGTCAAAAAATAGCAGAAGCAGGTGGTTTTGTCTCTATTCCAATGCATTCATCAATTTCCGGCAAGGTTACTAAACTTGATAAATTCAGACATCCTACAGGTACCTTAGTTCAAGGTATAGAGATCACAAGTGATGGCGAGGATAAATGGATAGAGCTTATTGATGATAGTAATTATATGGAACTAACTGCAAAAGATATGAAGGATAGAATTGCTGCTGCTGGTGTCTGCGGAATGGGTGGTGCTGGTTTTCCTACTCATGTAAAGCTATCACCTCCGGAAGGAAAAGCAATCGATACGATTATCTTAAACGGTGTGGAATGCGAACCTTATCTCACAGCTGATTACCGAATAATGCTTGAACAAACCAATGATATTTTGGCTGGGCTTAAAATTCTAATGAAGATCGTTGATGCTAAAAACGGTGTTATTGGCATTGAAGCAAATAAACCTGATGCTATAAAACTTTTTAAAAATCTTCTTAAAAATGAGAAAAACATAAAGGTCGTTGGTTTGCATCTCAAGTATCCACAAGGTGCAGAGAAACAACTTATTTATGCTACTACAAAACGTAAGGTTCCCAATAAAGGCGGATTACCTATGGATGTGAATGTAGTTGTTCAAAATGTGGGAACTGCTATTGCTGTTTACGAAGCTGTGCGTTATAAAAAACCTCTGGTAGATAGAGTTATTACGGTTAGTGGTAGAATTGTGAAAAATCCAAAAAATATCAAAGCTCGTATTGGCACTTTTTATTCTGATCTTTTGGAATATTGTAACGGTACTACAGAAGAAATTGGTAAAATAATTTCCGGTGGACCAATGATGGGATTTGCAATTCCATCTTTAGAAACTCCTATGACAAAAGGAAGTTCCGGTTTGCTTCTGTTTGATAAAAAAGAAGCTTATAAAGAAAAAGAGAACGTATGTCTTCGCTGCGGAAGTTGCGTGGATATTTGTCCTATGAATCTTGTACCCAGCCTTATTGCTCATCACGTGCGTAATGATGATTGGGATTCTGCAGAAAAATTTGGTGTAATGGACTGCATAAAATGCGGTAGTTGCGCCTATGTTTGTCCTTCTAACATCAAGCTTATCCAATGGATCGATATTGGTAAGATCAAGGTAAGTGAGAATAGAACGAAATAGGAATTCGGGATTAGGGATTAGGAATTTGGGATTCGGGATTATTATGAAAAATTATAAAGAATTGATTGTCTGGCAAAAAGGGATAGAGCTTGCGATTGAAATTTATCGAATCATCGATTTATTTCCTTCAAAGGAAAAATATACCCTTTCTAATCAGATGCAGCGACCTGTCATCTCTATCTCTTCTAATATTGCTGAAGGATGGGGACGCGGATCAACAAAAGAATATATTTATTTTCTACGTGTTGCAAAAAGTTCTTTATTGGAATTAGAAACACAAGTCATCATTGCTTTCAAACTTAAATACATTGATCAAAATAATTTTGATAAAGTATCAAATTTAATTAAAAGCATTGCGATGATGCTAAATAAATTAATCTCAAAATTAAAAATAAAATTGAACAAGGGATAATGGAACCGAAAACACTAACCCCGAATTCCAAACCCCAAATCCCGAAATAATGGAGGATATATGAACGATGTTTATGCTGTTTCTGCAGCACCGCATATAAAGCAGGGGACTTCAGTAAGCTCTACTATGTGGCAAGTCGTTTTAGCTCTTACGCCAGCACTGCTGGCAGGAATATTCTTTTTTGGAATTCAGTCTTTGCTTCTTACTCTTTATGCAGTTGCAGCAGCAGTAACTACCGAAGCATTAATCCAGAAATTCAGGAAAGTTCCCATCACTGTTAGTGATGGTAGCGCAGTTGTAACCGGCATTCTTATTGCCTTTAATATTAATTCTTCCTCACCTTGGTGGTTACCGGTTACTGGAGCAATCTTTGCAATTGCTCTCGGAAAACAGATATTTGGTGGATTAGGTTTTAATATTTTTAATCCTGCCTTGTTAGGACGTGCTTTTATGATGGCTTCCTGGCCAACCTTAATGACAGCTGGCTGGAAATTCACAGCACCAGTAAACAATTTGTTCCAAAGCTCAATAAACGGACTTAGAAATTTACCCTCAAATGTTCCAGATGTTGTAACTTCGGCTACTCCGCTGGGAGTTATAAAAGCTTTACGAGATACCACTCAAATTAGTAGTGATATGGCAAATACTGTAATGGATAATCTCACCAATATGAACACCCTTCAAGATCTTTTCTGGGGAAATATTGGTGGTGTTATTGGCGAAGTTTCTGCTGCTGCACTACTTATCGGCGCTGCCTATCTTGCCTGGAAACATATCATAGAATGGCGAATTCCTGTAAGTTATATTGGAACTGTATTTGTGCTTATTTATATGTTTGGTGGAATCAATGGCATGTTCTCAGCTTCCATAATGCTTCCTATATTCCATATTCTTGCCGGAGGTCTTATTCTCGGTGCATTCTTCATGGCAACTGATATGGTAACCTCTCCAGTTACAAAAAAAGGAAGACTCATCTTTGGTATGGGTTGTGGAATCTTTACTGTTGTTATACGTCTGATCGGAGGATATCCAGAGGGAGTATCATATTCAATTCTTCTGATGAATATTACAGTTCCACTAATTGATAGATATACCATTCCCAAACCTTTTGGGCAAAGGAAAACGGCTAATTAAACGCTGATCAACACTGAAAAAATATGAAGAAAAAGAAAAAAGCATGAACCGGAAAAAAAGGAAAGACGTTAAGAAAAAGAAAAAATTATCCCTTTGCGTCTTTACGCATTTAACGGTAGATATTAAGGAGCATAAATGAAATATTATTTAAAGTTAGGTTTTATATTATTTATTATTACAGTTATTGCCAGCGGGGTTTTAGCATACATAAATACATTAACTCAACCAATTATTGAAAAGAATCAACGAATAGCACAGGAAAAAGCAAGAAAAGAAGTTCTTCCTTCTGCTATCACTTTTGAGGAAGTTACCTGTGATATTACTTATCACATTGGTAAAGATGCTGGTGGAAATATTGTGGGTTACACATTCGTAGCTTCTCTTTATGGCTACAGCAGTGATGTGAAAACAATGGTTGGCGTAAATACTGATCTTATTATTGAGAAGATCAAAATTATTTCTCAATCCGAAACGCCAGGCTTAGGAGCTAATTGTGAAAAACCGGAATTTCAAGCACAATTCAGCGAAAAGCAAAAAACTGATATGAGGGTTGATAAAGACGGCGGTAATATTGTGAGTTTAACTGGTGCAACCATAACAACTCGAGCTATTACTAATTCCATTAAAGCTGCCTTAGACAAACTTGATCTCCCTGCTGAAAAAATTGAAGAGAGGATAGAATAATGACTTCACTTAAAGAATTTACGAAAGGATTTGTAAAAGAAAATCCGGTATTTGTGATGGCGTTAGGACTCTGCCCAACCTTGGCTGTTACCACTTCGGTAGTGAATGCAATTGGTATGGGATTAGCTGCAACTTTTGTACTGGTTTTCTCTAATATGTTTATTTCACTAATTAAAAATTTAATACCTTCAAAAATTAGAATTCCTGCATTTATCGTTGTTATTGCATCTTTTGTAACGATAGTTGATATGGTAATGTATGCATATCTTCCTGCCATCCACAAAAGTTTGGGATTATTCATTCCGCTTATTGTTGTAAACTGCATTATTCTGGGAAGAGCGGAAGCATTTGCCAGTAAAAATAATGTATTTAATTCCATCTTAGACGGTTTGGGAATGGGACTTGGATTCACACTTGCCTTAGTTGTTATTGGAAGTATCCGTGAGATATTGGGAGCCGGTCAGCTTCTGGGCTTTAATGTTCTTCCCGAAACATATAAACCGATGCTTATTACAATATTAGCACCCGGAGCATTCATCGTGATGGGATTGCTGATGGGATTAATGAATTTGAAGAAAAAAAATAATTAAACGCTGATAAACGCAGAAAGATATGATAAAAATGGAAAGAAGAATTAATAAAAAAATCATACATTCTCATAAGCTTCATAAAATATCTGCGTTGAATAAAAGGAGTATATAAATGGAATTTGTTGGAAAAATACTTTTCATGGCTGTAATGGCCATCTTCGTGCAGAACTTTGTATTAATGAGATTCTTAGGATTATGCCCTTACATTGGTGTTTCCAAGAAGTTGGATTCTGCCCTTGGAATGGGAATGGCTGTTATCTTTGTTATGACAATGGCATCCACTTTCACCTGGCTTATTTATACATATCTTTTAGTTCCTTTACATATTGAGTTTCTGCAGACTATAGCTTTTATTCTTACAATTGCATCACTGGTTCAACTTGTAGAAATGGTTATCCAGAAAACAGCTCCTGCTCTTTATAAATCTTTAGGTGTTTTTCTCCCGCTTATCACAACAAATTGTGCCGTTCTCGGTGTTGCGATTTTAAATATTCAATCCGAATATAATTTTATCTTTGCAATATTGAACGGATTATTTGGCGGAATTGGCTTCACGCTTGTTCTTATCCTCATGGCTGGTATCCGGGAACGTTTGGAACGAGCAGAATTACCTGCCAGCATGAAAGGAATGCCAATATCTATGATAGTAGCCGGTAGTATGGCTTTAGCTTTTCTCGGTTTTGCCGGTCTTAAATTTTAGGGGGAATTGATGTCTATATTAATACCTTCAATTGCAACTTTAGGAATACTAGGACTTATATATGGTCTCGGGTTAGCTTTTGCCTCGAAGAAATTCCATGTTGAAATTGACCCGAAGATTGAAAAGATTAACGAAATTTTACCAAATGCAAATTGTGGCGCTTGCGGTTTTCCCGGATGTGCTGCTTACGCTGAGGCTGTTGTAGAAAAAGGAGTTGAAATAAATCTCTGTGCTCCAGGTGGAGCTAAAGTTACCAAGCACATCGCCGAGATCATGGGTATGGAAGCAACAACCACTGATAGAAAAGTTGCCATTATTCATTGTCAAAGTGGCGGCAAAAATAATACTAATTTTAAATATAATTATCAAGGAATAGAAACCTGTAAAGCTGCAATATTAATTTCAGATGGACCCAATGCTTGCAATTACGGCTGTGTGTACCAGTATGATTGTGTGCGAGCTTGTAACTTTGATGCAATGCATATTGATGATAACGGGATGATCATTGTTGATAAAGAAAAATGTACGGGTTGCGGTGCATGTGCAATTGCATGTCCAAGAAATATTATTGAAATGGTTTCAATTAAAAAACGTGTCCACGTACTTTGTGTATCTGAAGATAAAGGTGCGATCTCAAGAAAAGCTTGCGGCAATAATACAGCTTGTATTGCCTGTTCTCTCTGCGTGAAAGCTTGTAAATTTGACGCTATACATGTAATAGACAACCTCGCCAGAATTGATTATGAAAAATGCGTAAATTGCGGAATGTGTGCAGATGCATGTCCTACATCTGCTATTTTCGATCCTCTAAAAAAAGTTCGTGCTCAGAAGAAAGCTGCTGCAAAAGCAAAAGCTGAAGCGATGAAAAAGAAAATTGCAGAGCAAAAAATAGATGAGAATAAAGAAGAAAAATAATAAATCATGATAAGTTTTATCGAAGACCTAAAAGAGAAACATCTCAGAAAAAAGGGACAAATTCTTTTATCTAAAAATGATTTTGAAAAGGCTTATTTGCTTTTTCAAAAAGCAATCTTTTTGAATAATTCTGTAGAGAACAGATTTAACCTTGCACTCTCACTTCTTTCACTTTCCGAATATTCCAAAGCAAAAAAATACTTAGAAAATATTTATGATGAGTTCCCTGAGAATGAGTTAAATTTACTTGCTCTCGCCGAATGCCATATCATGCAAAAAATGTGGGATGAAGCAATTATGTTTTATAAACTAATTGTGAAATTATTTCCCGGCAAAAAGAATTACAAACACTATCTTGATATAGCCAAAGATGTGGTTGCCCGAGAGAAATACGTAAAGGCAAAGGAATTGTTTAAAAAAGCTACGATCGAACTAAAACAGAAAAATGATGAAAATGCACTTAATATTCTTTTAGAAGCAAATGAATATTTTCCTGAAGATGCAACAATAATAAACAATATCGCAACCTTGTACATAATGCTGAAGGATTTCCGTAAAGCATATAACTATTCTATGAAAGCTGTATCAATAAAACCTGATGATATCCGGTTCCAAAATAATTTAAAAATAGCAAAAAGAAAACTCAAAAAATAATAAACCTTATTCGTTATTCCTTCATCCAAATTCTAATATTGACAAAAGAAAAAGTATTTTAAAATTAGAAAAGTAAATATTAAGGCTCCAGGAGTATTAATGAGAAAAGTGTTTATATTATCTTTATTAATGGTTATTAGTTTTCTGAATGCAAGTTATCTTGTTGATGTATATCATAGAGATTATGGGGTGATAGATCGTACAGTACTAGTATTTGACACTAAACCTCAATACGAAATTTTCACTAATGAATCAAATATTCAGATAAACCTGCAAGAATGCCGTAAGAATCTCTCATTAAAGAAATTAGCCATACCAAATAGTAAAGTTCTAACTGGTTATGATTACATTGCTTCAGAAGATCAAGTTACAGTTATGATAGATATAAATATTTTACAATTGCCCGTAACCAGTGATACATATAAAGTAAATATAATGGAATTGCAAGAAGATGTTTTTAAACTTGTTCTGGATATTTTTATTTTAGCAAATCCCCAAAGTTTATTTGAACTCACAAGCTATGCTTCTTTCTATAAAACAACCGGATATTTCAAATTAGCAGAGGAGTATGAAAAACTGGTGGTAAATTTTAAAGATAAGATCAAACAACAAGAAAATGCTATTGTTCAATCTAAACAAATTGTTAATTCAAAAAAACAAACTAAAGTTATATATATTATTCAATCTTTAATCCAAAAATTTAACACAGAATTTACCTTCAAAATTGTAGGTATTGCTTTAGTTTCATTATTTCTGTTATTTGTTGTTATTTTCATACTTTCTCCCAAAAAAGCTTCTAAAATTGATTTGAATAAAAAACTTATTCGGCCTACAGATGGTTTTGCAGACAATGCATTTATGGAGAAAGTAGCTATAAAGCTGGCAGCAAAAGATTGGAAAGTAGAAGAGATAGCTAAAGAACTGGAGCTTCCACTTGAAAAAGTACAAAAAATTATTGATCTGGAAAATAAATAGCACATACAGAATACACTAAATGAAGAAATATGAAATTAAAGATAACATTAGATAATAAATTGATGCATTTCCAATTATACAAATTTACAGGTTTTAAACTAAAAAATATGGAGGACGGAGTATGAACAAAATTCGTTTTATTTTAGTCACTATTATTTTACTTATTTCGATCAATTTTCTATGGAGCCAAACCGTTGCAAAATGGCATACTTCTATGGGAGATTTTGAGGTTACGTTACGTGAAGATCTAGTTCCCATTACGGTTGGAAATTTTGTAGATCTTACTAATTCCAATTTTTATGATGACCTAATTTTTCATCGCGTTATCAACAACTTTATGATTCAGGATGGATGACCTCTCGGAACTGGTACCGGGGGTCCCGGCTATACAATACCAGACGAGTATCATGAAGATATTTTATTTAATTCACCAGGTGTAATTGGCATGGCAAAAACAAGCGCACCAAATTCAGCAGGTTCACAGTATTTCATTACAGAAATTCCCTACCCTTCCTTAAATTGGAATTACGCGGCATTCGGAAATGTTACCGAAGGATTTGAAGTTATCCAAGCAATCAGTGATGTTGCTACAGATGCTAATGATAAACCTTTGGTAGATGTTGTGATAGACAGCATAAGAATTATGACACCACATCTTGATAATTTCTTGCCGCAGGAAGATACCGTTTATGTTAATGCAGGTGAGCCAATGGCTTATACTTTGATCTGCGATGATGATAACGTGACATATTCATGGTATCTGGATGATGAGCTTCAGCAGACTACCAGTTTTATCTTCAATCTCACTCTAACAGTTAATGGATGGTATGAAGTTACAGGTGTTATTTCAAATGAAAATTATGATCTGTCTAAAGTTTGGTGGTTAAACATTACTGGTGGAACAGAAGTAACAGAAAATGCAGTAATTAACAGTACCGTTCTTTATCAAAATATACCAAATCCATTTAATCCGGAAACTAGTATCAAATTCAACTTAGTAGAATCCAGTCATGCCTCTCTGAAAATATACAACTTAAAAGGTCAACTTGTTAAAACCCTGGTCAACAGTAATCTTACAGCTGGAGAACATAGCTTTATCTGGAATGGAACGGATGGAAGTGGGAATCAAATTGCATCCGGGATATATTTTTACAATCTGAGAACAAAAAATATCTCAATAAAGAAAAAAGCAATTTTACTAAAATAGGAAATGAAATGAGGATTGCAATAATTGGATTTGGAGCAGCTGCGATAGGTTTCATTGAAAAGATAAAAAACAGTGATAATGAAATTCATGTTTTTGAAAAAAGTAAAGATGTGTATTCATCCAGTATCTCAGGAATAAGAGCAGATGGAAAACTGTTTGTTTCTAAAGAAATGGGTGGAGATATTGAAGTAGACATAGCTCTGCAGGAACAACTGATCGAGTATTATATCAGTAAAACTGAGGATCGGAAATTTGAGAGAGGAAGCTCTTTTACAAATAAAGAATATTATAAACAATTCTATGCAAAAGGATTCCAACCTGTAATATCTGAATTCTTCCATTTAGGGACAGATCAATTAAAGCAAATATTGTACACTATCTACGAAGATTTAAAAACTTATAAGAACATACATTTCCATTTCAATCAAAACATACAAGATCTGGAAGTTCTACCCGGAAAAGTAATATTGAACAAAGATGATGCTTATGATAAAGTTGTGGTTGCCGTCGGACGTAGCGGACATAAATTCATCAAAACAATTATAAATAAATTTCCGGAAGTAGTTACAGATAATACAAAAGTTGATATGGGGATTCGCTTTGAACTTCCAAACCACATTGTAGAAGAATTGAATGAAGAGATGTATGAATTCAAAGTAAAATACAAAAGTAAAACCGGATACATGGTCCGCACTTTCTGTAATAATCCCAGCGGTTTTGTGGTTACAGAAAATTATGGTGATTTCGCAACTGTGAATGGGCATTCTAAACTTAAAGAGAAATCTCAAAATACAAATTTTGCCATTTTAACAACGGTTAAACTTACACATCCTTTTAATGATCCAATTGGATATGGTTCACATATTGCTGAGTTATTCAATCTTTTGGCTGGAGAAAGAAAGGTTATTTTACAAACTTACAAGAATTTTAAATTTTCTAAACGGACAAAACATTTGTATCGTGTTGAACCTACCTTAGAAAAAAACGACTATATATTAGGTGACATAAATCTAGCATTCCCGCGCAGAATTGCTGAAAGTATTATAGATTTCATAGAAAATCTGAATAAAGTAGTCCCTGGAATTGCAAATGATGACAACCTGCTTTATGCTCCTGAAATAAAATTCTACTCTAATAAACTAAGTAATGATAAATTTGATGATCTGAAGTTTGTAGGTGATTGTTCTGGTGAAACCAGGTCCATAGTTTATGCCACAGCCCATGGCTGGTTAATGGCAGAAAGGCTCATGAGATGAAAATGATTCTTTTAAAAACTGAATAAATATCCTGAAAAAAAATCAATTTCTGTGTTCCCAGCCCAAATCTGGAAACAAAGGGAATTGATTGATCATTAATTGTTAGAATAATATAAGGAGAATATTTATGTACAAGAAACTCGGCATACTGATTATTATAGGAATAATTTTAATGTTTGGAACACAACTCTCTTCACAGGAAATTAATGTGGAAGAGATACTTACAGAATCTATGAATACAGTCGATCAGGTCATTCTGAACGAATTGACCAGATTACAGGCAATTGCTAATTTGGTAGAAGTTAAAGAAGGAAATTGGGAATTCATCAAAGCAGCTCTCAAAGAAAATGAAACTGAAAGAATTAAATCCTTATATTGGTATAGCTTGCCTGACGGTAGTTTTTCTACTTCTGAAAACGATAAAGTGGAAGTCAACTTGAAGAGTCGTGGATATTTTCCGGATATACTGGAAGGAAAATATGTTGCTGGATATCCGATAATTGGCAGAAGCAGCGGAAAAAAATCATTTGTAGTCGCTGTTCCTGTAATGGTTGATGGAGAAGTTAATGGTATTCTCGGAACTTCTATTTTTCTGGAAGAAATGTGGGATTTTCTTAAAAATAAGATTGTAATTCCTTTAAATTATGATTTTTATGCAGTGGACACAAAGGGTATTACCATGTTCGACTTAGAAACAAAAGATCATTTATTGGAAAATGTATTAGAACAGACTTCAGCTTCCCTTGTAGACGCTATAAAAACAATTATCAGTTCTGAAAATGGTACTGTGTCTTATATTTGGAACGAGCAGAATAAAACAGCAATTTATCGAACCTCTATAATTACAAATTGGCGCTATGTAATATCATATTATTGATGCAAAGCACTACAGGAAGAATTTATGAATAAATTTTCGCACGTGATAAAACGTAGTGGGGCAATTGTCTCATTTAAAAAAGAGAGGATATCAAACGCAATTTTTAGAGCGGCTGTTGCAGTTGGTGGTCGTGATAAAAAAGCTGCTGATAAATTAGCAAGCGAAGTAATTGAAATTTTAAATAAGAAATACACACAGGGAACAAATCCACATATAGAAGATATTCAAGACGTTGTAGAAAAAGTTCTAATTAAGAATGGACGTTCACGAGTTGCAAAAGCATATATTCTTTATAGGAGCAGTAATGTCCAACGTAGGAAGGAGAAAGCATTAAAGGCATCTTCCCCATCCGAAAGCATACCGTGGCACAAAATATGGAAGATATTAGATTGGTCTGTATCAAATAATTTACATACTATCGAAGCAATTAACAAAAGAGTTGAGAATGGTGAGTTTCCACATATTGTTCATGAATCTGAAACTGCTTATACCGAAGAAGTTGCTATGGCGGGAGAGTTAGTTTCAAATAGAATAGATAAATTAAAAATAGTTTTAATAACCGGTCCTTCGTCTTCAGGGAAAACGACAACTACAATAAAACTTGAAGAACATCTTACCAAGTTGGGATTCAAATTCAAAATGTTCGCAGTAGATAATTATTTTTATGATCTGGCAATGCATCCCATAGATGAATTTGGAGATTACGATTTTGAAACACCTCAAGCTCTCGATCTGAAATTGATAAATGAACATATAAACCGGTTATGCAATGGTGAAGAAGTAACAATTCCATTTTATGATTTTAAAACAGGAAGCAGATTTTTAGATCAAACACCCATGAAACTTGAAAAAAATGAAATTCTATTAATCGACAGCCTCCATGGTCTTTATCCTGAAATGACAAAATCTATTGATGACGATCAGAAATTCAAATTATATCTTGAACCTATGTTCCAGATCAAAGATAATAATGGGAAATATCTGCGCTGGACAGATTTCCGGTTGATCCGCCGGATGCTGCGTGATTCAATACACAGAGCTTATGACCCGGTACAAACTCTGGAACACTGGCATTATGTTCGTGCCAGCGAGATAAGACATATTATCCCTTATCTCAATTCCGCAGATTATATAATCAATAGTGCGATGCCTTATGAACTTCCAATTTATAAAGCAAGACTGGCGAAAGAATTTGGAAAGTGGACTGAGAAATATAAAAATAATGAATTGAAAAAAGATGCATTTATGCGCGCCTCACGAATTAATAACTTTATGCAGCAGATCGTTGGTTTTAGTGATGAATCGTCGATTCCACAAGATTCTGTAATTAGAGAATTCATTGGTGGCAGTATTCACAAATATTAATAAAATTGACAAAAAAAATGAATTTTAATTCTTGAACAGAATTAATTTAATAGGGAAAATATGAAAAAAAATATTATATTACTATTTTGTATTATAGCCATAAGTTTACCGGCTTATCAAGAAGAAGTTAAATTTACCGATAGTTGGAACAATCATGGTTTCAGTATTGAAAAACAAAGTGATGAAAAACTAGAACTCAACTATTCGATCACAAAATTCTACTTTGAAAATATATTGATTGATAATGAAAACCTGACCAATATTCAATTACCCGATGTTTTTCTGCCAAACGATGAAGGAATGCCAAACCTTCCAGGGAATGGTCACTATATAGCTATTCCCCAGGGATCGACAGCAGTACTTCGCATTTTGAACAGTCGCACGGAAACTTTCTACAATGTAGAAGTTGCACCTGCTCCGCGTATTCCACTTGATACAGATGACAGCCCACTTGAGTATAATAGAAATCAAAATATCTATTCGAAAAATGAATTCTATCCTGCAAATCCTATTAAATTGGGTAAGCAGACTCAGATGCGTGGTGTAGATGTTGTAATGTTGGGAATAACACCCTTCCAATACAATCCAGTTACAAAAGAGCTTGTTGTATATCGTGATCTGCAAGTTGAAGTAGAATTTGTTGGTGGGAATGGACATTTTGGTACTGATAATCTTCGCAGTAGATGGTGGGATCCAATTCTCAGTGATCACATACTTAACTATGGATCTCTTCCTGTAATTGATTATTCATCATCAAATCTCAGAACTCGTGACGGTGCTGAATATCTTATCATCTGTCCTGATGATACAGATTTCTTAGCATGGGCAGATTCAATTAAAGTATTCCGGACACAACAAGGAATCTCTACAATAGTAATGACAACCGTCGAAGTTGGTGAAAATACTACAACAGCAATTGAAAACTATATTGATGATATTATGGATTCATCCACAGGTTGGGATCCGGCTCCGGCAGCTATTCTGCTTTTAGGTGATTATGGAACTACCGGTAATACGGTAGTCTCTCCAATTTGGAATAACTACTGTGTATCAGATAACATCTATGCTGATGTTTCCGGCAATATGATGCCAGATGTTACATTAGCCAGAATGACAGCGCAGAATGCTGACCAACTTGAAACAATGGTAACTAAGTTCCTCAATTATGAAAGAAATCCACCTACAAATCCGGATTTCTATGATCATCCGATCACTGCTCTTGGTTGGCAGACGGTACGCTGGTTTCAGATCTGTTCAGAAGCTGTTGGCGGTTATTTTCTTCATGAACAAGGAAAGAATCCTGTAAGAATTAATGCTGTCTATCAGGGGAATCCCAACGTTGATCCTTGGTCAACAGCAACAAATACGGTTACCGTTGTAAATAAATTTGGACCTAACGATTTAGGTTATATACCTGCAACTCCAGCAGAACTTGGAGGTTGGACAGGTGGAAATGCTACTCTGGTTAATAATGCAATCAATGATGGTGCATTTCTCCTTCAGCATAGAGATCATGGTTCTACAACGGGTTGGGGTGAACCAGCTTATAATTCTTCAAATATTTACGGGTTAACAAACACTGATCTTACATTTGTTTTCTCTATTAACTGTTTAACAGGTAAATATAATTTGGCTGGGGAATGTTTTGCAGAAAAATTCCATAGATATCAATATAATGGTGTTAATTCGGGTGCACTCGGAATTATTGCAGCTTCAGAAGTTTCCTATTCATTTGTAAATGATACCTATGTATGGGGGATGTTTGATAATATGTGGCCGGATTTCTTACCAAGCTATGGTTCTACTCCAACACCAAGAGGAGTATTACCAGCATTTGGAAACGCTGCTGGTAAGTATTTTCTTCAAGCATCTAGTTGGCCATATAACACAAATAACAAAGCGGTTACCTATGCATTGTTCCATCATCATGGTGATGCCTTTACAACCATTTATTCGGAAGTACCACAAGACCTTACAGTAACTCATGATCCTGTACTTTTAAGTGGGCTTACATCTTTTACAGTAACAGCTGATGATGGTGCACTTCTTGCGTTGTCAGTTGAAGGTGAATTAATTGGTGTTGCAGATGGAATAGGTTTTCCAGTTTCAATTACTATCCCAGCTCAGAATGGTGGAGATGTGGTACTTGTTACAGTTACAAAACAGAATTATTATCGTTATTCATCAGAAGTTAATGTAATAGATCAACTCCCACCAGACTCACCAGCAAATGTAACAATATCAATTACCGGTTCTAATTTGACAATAAGCTGGGATGAGGTATCTGGTGCAACTTCTTATAAAGTATTTTCTTCTGATGATCCATACACCGATTTTACAGAAGACACATTCGGATCATTTACCGGAGAAAGCTGGACAACTCCAATTATTAATGAGAAGAAATTCTACCGTGTAGTTGCTGAGAATTAAATAATTGATCGTGAAATTTATATAAATCCCGCCAGTAGGTGGGATTTTTTTTGTTTTCTTTTAATATCACAACTACTATTTTCGCTTGACAATAACCTAACTTTTCAATAAATAAAATCATAGATTTTTAGGAGGGTGTATGAAAAAAAATATTATTATTTTTATTTTAGCATTTTTATTTGTTTCTGCTTTTGCAACACAGCAAAATACAGTTGAATTACAACGTTTGTCTGAAAAATTCAAACTAGAATATGAGCAGAAAAGAATAGAAGCATATCAAAAAGCTGCTCAAATGAACTGGCCAATTACATTTACAAACAATGAAGGATCATTTGCCGAATTACAGGTATTAGATGAATTTGGAAAACCGCAATATTATATTACACATAATGCAACTGCTGCTCAAACTATTTCTACCGATGAAGTATATACCGCTGGAAGCGCTGGGCTATCTTTAGACGGAACAGGGATTGTAGTGCGAGAGTGGGATGGCGGTAGCGTCCTTACTACACATCAAGAATTTGGTGGAAGAGTAACACAGGTCGATTCACCTGCCAGTACGCATTATCATGCTACACATGTAGCTGGAACTATCATGGCTTCCGGAGTTGTAGCCGCTGCCAAAGGAATGGCTTTTGCTGCAACTTTACGAGCTTTTGATTGGAATAGCGATACAACGGAAATGGCTTCTGAAGCAGCATTAGGTGCATTAATTTCAAATCATTCTTATGGATATGGTCGTGGTTGGGATGGATCTCCCGGTTCTAGTTGGGATGGAACTCCAGCAATAAGTGTATTAGAAGATTATAAATTTGGGTTTTATGACAGTTATTCACAAACTCATGATCAGATAGCATATAATGCACCTGATTACCTAATTGTCAAATCCGCCGGTAATGACCGAAACGACTATGGACCTGGTACTCCCCCAGCATATCCTCCTGATGGTAATCAAGGAACAGGATATGACTGCATAGGAACTGTTGGAGTTGCAAAAAATATTCTCACTGTTGGTGCAGTTAATGATATTGTAGCTGGTTATTCTCAGCCCAGTGATGTTGTTATGAGTTCATTCAGCTCTTGGGGACCTGCCGATGACAGCAGAATAAAACCAGATATTTGTGGAAATGGAGTTGGACTTTATTCAACCTATGACACAAACAATTCTTCATATGCTTCTTTAAGTGGAACATCAATGTCCTCGCCATCTGTTACTGGCTCGCTTGCACTTTTACAGCAATATTATAAATCTGAGAATAGTAGTAATAATATGCTGGCAGCAACTTTAAAAGGGCTGGTGATACACACAGCAGATGAAGCAGGACCAAATAACGGACCAGATTACATGTTCGGCTGGGGATTGATGAACACCGAAACTGCTGCAGATGTGATCAAGAATAATGGTACAACAGACGAAATTATAGAAACTTCAATTGCAAATAGTGGAACTTATCAAATAAATGTTGATTCTGACGGTACTACTCCGTTAGTTGCTACGATTTGTTGGACAGATATTGCAGGAACACCAACCGGAGCAGCACTTGACCCAACAACAAAAATGCTGGTTAATGATTTAGATTTAAGAATTACTAAAGGAGCTTCAACT
>Ga0307990_1000264_pt1 | contig 50389 bp, 44 predicted proteins | sample EllFjometagen129_FD_203168 | JGI IMG/M metagenome (GOLD analysis project Ga0307990, IMG submission 203168) | Marine microbial communities from Ellis Fjord, Antarctic Ocean - #129 | ecosystem: Environmental > Aquatic > Marine > Unclassified | place: Southern Ocean | collected 2014-10-08
AATTAAGCTTTGCCTCGCTGGCTATGGCGCATACCTCATCATAAAAAATATTCCCCTCTGTCTTGCCGAGAACCGTGCCCCCATGGAAGGTCCACTGCATATGGTGCTCAAGTATTGAGTCAAAATCCGAAATACCGGGAAAGGCTATTTTACCCCCACCACCAAATCCATTCATTGGATGAGGGGTAATAGAGCCTATTCCAATTTTGAATGAGGCCTCATATGCTTTGCGATTAATTTTTACAGTGGCGCCTGTCCTGAGATGCCCTATTGGAACTAAATCTTGCGATCGGCAATCATGATTGATTATATCGTATTTTTTAACAATGTCCCTGCCAAAGGTGGCCTCAATCTCATCAGATGTCAGTCCCCTATGGGTCCCAACGGCAATAATTATACTTATATTTTCCTCGGGAATGTTTGAGTTGCTTAGATTGTCTAACAGGGCCTCAAGAATAGGTCTCTTGGGCGAAGTGCGTGTGATATCCTCAATAATGACGGCAATTTTGTCTATAGACGAGAGGCTGTTTTTAATAACAGGCGCCCCTATTGGTTCGCTGAGGGACTTCCTGGTGAGTTCCATGACATCCGCAGGCTGCCCTTTATGTTCAAGATCGGCAAAGGTAAGGAGATTCCAGCCATCTGGTATCTCAAAATATAGCCTTTTGCCTTGGTGATAAATGAATGGGCTTGACATATTCTTATAGAAGGTCCTCAAACAAGTAAGTATTTTTTTCTTACTTCTTCATTCTCTCGTAAGTCCTTAATACTACCGTAATACCTAATTACGCCGTTATCGATAATGTAGCCACGATTGCTCAGCTTTAAAGCAAATCTCAGGTTCTGCTCCGCTAATAGTACTGTGAGACCTTTATCTCTTAACTGGCTGATCTGTTCCTCAAGAACATTAACCAATAGTGGCGCCAGACCTTCAGTCGGCTCATCAAGGAGTAAAAACTCTGGGTTCGTCATCAGTGCTCGAGCAATGGTCAACATTTGTTGTTCACCCCCACTCAAAAATCCTGCCTTACGGGAATCAATAGTTTTTAATGATTGAAACAGATCGTAAATAGCCTCTTTATTCCATCCCTCCCCTTTTTTAGCCTTCCTCTCCGATATTTCTAGGTTTTCACCCACAGTCAAATCGGCAAAAACTCTTCGATCATCAGGCACATAGCCAAGCCCATGCCTGGCAAGAAGATAGGGCTTTTTTCCGGTAACAATCTTTCCCTTAAACTTTATGGTACCCTTCCGAGGAGGAGTCAGGCCCATAATACTTCTCATAGTGGTGCTTTTCCCTGCCCCGTTTCTGCCCAAAAGGCAGACGATTTCACCTTCAGACACATCAAGGGAAACCCCAAATAAAATATGACTCAGCCCATAATAGGTATGGATACCGTCAACTTCCAGCATCAAGTCGAACCTCCCAGGTAGGCCTCTTGAACCTCCTTGTTATCTCTCACCTGATCCGGTTTTGCCTGGATAATGGATTTTCCTTGTTGCATTACCATGATCTTGTGTGCAATGGAAAATACCAACTCCATATCGTGCTCACAAAATAAAATGGTCAAACCCAGATCAGTGGTCAAACGGTTGATCAGGTTTATGGTGACTGATGTCTCTTCTGGAGACATCCCCGCAGTAGGCTCATCCAAGATTAACAGCTCTGGTCGATTACCCAAAGCAATGGCTATCTCCAAAACCTTCTGATCTCCATGGGACAACGAACCGCTAATGCTTTTTGCCTTATCATAAAGGCCTACATTATCTAAGATTTCCCTCGTCTCCTGAATAACCTGACCCTTCGTGGGTGAAAAAAGTTTAAAGGTCTTCTTCTGATGAGCAAGCATGGCAACCTGTACATTCTCAAAGACAGTTAATCGGCTAAATATATTAACGATTTGAAAAGATCGGCTGATTCCTTTTTTACAAATCTCATATGGAGGTACTCCGGAAATATCTTTATTTTTAAAGATAATTCTTCCTGTATCTGGCTTTAGTTGACCAGTTATCAGGTTAAAAAGGGTAGTCTTCCCTGCACCATTAGGCCCTATGACAGCAATGACTTCTCCCTTTTCAACCACAAGGTCCGCCTCATTTACAGCCAAAAAACCATCAAACCATTTTTTAACGGCCTCTACGCGTAGCATCTATTTTTCCCCCGATAGAACAGCTTTGTCATGAGGCTTAAATCTTTCAACAAAATAGCCAAGGACACCTTCAGGTAAAAAGAAGATAAGAAGCATCAATACGATCCCCAAAATAAGCGTCCAGTACTCAGTATATATGCCCACAAACGTCCTCAAGCTCACAATGATTGCTGCCCCAAACATAGGTCCCAGAAAGGTGAACCATCCACCCAAAAGACACATAATCAAGATTTCAAGAGAGAATGTCCAGAACATCATATCCGGAAAAACCGAACCTTCTACTGTTACAAAAAGGATGCCAGCTACACCTGCGAAAAAACCAGCGATCATTAGGCCTATAAGCTGATGTCGCTTGACATTAACTCCAATGGCTTCACTTCTTTCCGGGTTGTCTCGAATGGCCTGAAAAACGCTTCCAAAAGGAGAGTTGACAATAAGGTACATGAAAATTAAACAGATCGCCGTTATAATTAACGTGAAATAATAGGCGCCGCTGGTAGATGAAATAATTGAGGGCAGTGGGATACCATGGATACCATTATCTCCCCCAGTAAAGGAGTACCATCTGAATACAGTTGCCCAAATAAGTGACCCTAAGGCAAGTTGAAGCATTCCAAAGTATAATTTCGTTAATCGAATACAAATAAGGCCCATAATGAGACTTATTAGAGCCGCAACAATAGGACCAACAATGAAGGCGAATAATGGCGAAAGGTCTGTTTTAGTCAGCATCAGCACAAAACCGTAGGCCCCGACACCGTAAAACACTGAATGGTGAAATTGAAACATGCCTCCATAGCCGAGAACGATATTAAGGCTCGTCGCCAACAGTCCTGTAACAAATATCAGAGCGAAAATATATATATAGAACCTGGATACAAATAAAGGAAGTATAAGAAAAAATACAAAGAGCACTATCGCTAATCCAAATGATTTTTTATGTATTAATTTGCCAAACAATATTTCCTCTCCTTACCAGGTGGACTTAAGAAGACCTCTGGGAAAAAATACCAGGACAATAACAACTGCAGTATAAGGAAAAACAATCGCAAATTGAGGCCACACCAGAATGCCAATAGAATCGGTGAGGCCAAAGATAAGCGCACCTAATACTGCTCCCCACATATTTCCTAGCCCACCGATAATTACAATAAGGAATGCCTCAATTATAATAGTATGGTCCATGCCCTGCGTAATATTCTGCGTTGGGGCGACCAGGGCACCACCAAGGCCTGCGAGGACACAACCTATGACAAATACAAAACAAAATACCCAGCTTACATTGATGCCCACTGCGCCGACCATTTCCCTGTCCACAGCGGCCGCCCTGGAGATCTTTCCTATCTTAGTCTTGTTTGCCAATAGCCAGAGACCAAGGGCTACCAATGGGCCAATAAAAAGCAAAAACAGGTTATAACGGGGAAACGGCAATCCCATAACTGAAAAGGATCCTTGAAATATTTCCGGAGCGGATATCGAGCGATAGTCCGATCCCCACACAAGCTTTACCAAATCTCCAAACACCAATGTAAACGCAAAGGTAAACAGGAGCAGTATCAAATGTTCTCTTTCATACAGATGACAAAAAAGCCCTCGTTCAATGATTATGCTTACCAAGCCCACTCCTATAGGCGCCAGAATCAAAGCCAGCCAAAATCCAGTCGAACCACCACCAAGAAACATGGCAATGGTATATGTCAGAAATGCCCCGATCATATAAAGGGAACCATGGGCTACATTAGGGATCCTGAGCACACCAAGTATAAGGCTCAACCCGGAAGCAACAATAAACAAAATAGTTGTCTTGCTTAAACCCACCAAAACCTGTTGAAACAGGGCAGAAAGAGTGATATTTGATGCAAACTCCATCTTAAATCCCCTCATAACTGATCATGATTCACGATTGATGACATGGCTTGACTCGCCAGTCATCAATCATTATTGACCTTAATTGCTAAGCGCTATTTTCCACGCGCCTTCTTGATCTCTGCTATAGTTGGCATTACATCTTTTCCTGGTAAGGTAACTAGATCCTTGACCATAAGGAAATCATAACCTGGCACCTTAGCGGTAACTCCCATATACATGGGGAACATAACCTGATGATCATAGGCCCTTAAAGTTAGGTTACCTACTGGGCTGTCTATGGTCATGCCCTCAATGGCATCAATTAATTTTTCAGTGTTGACCTTGCCAGCCTTTTCATAACCCTTTATAATAAAATTGGCAGTTATATAACCATAAAGTGCCCCAACTTTTGGAACCCTTCCGTAGACGTTTTTGAACTCTTTAACAAATGAATTGTTCTCGGGAGTATCTGGATAGAAAAAATGATAGTTGGATGTCCCAATCACACCTTCTGGTGCATTAAGACCTAACGGCTTTAAAGTGGATAACTCAGTGGCCGTGTGCATAAAAAATGGCATGCGCTTATTAAACCCTGTGGCCTGTGCTGCCTTTAAAAAAGGCACGCAGTCCCTGCCACCTGTAGCAATTATCACTGCATCCGGTTTAGCTGAGAGAATTGCGGTAATATAGGGTGTAAAATCGGGCTCTCCCACTTTCCACCACGATTGCCCAAGTAGTTTTACCTCTGGTTTCAATTTTTTGAGATTGTTCCACACCCCTTCAGCAATGGCATGTCCATATTCATAGTCATCTCCGGCTATCCAGTATTTTACATATGGCCGCTTTGCCAGACCAACGGCCCCCGCCTTTCCAGCCAATGCTGTATTTTCAGTCATAGAAAACACATATCGATGTCCTTTAGCGCCTGTAATCTTGGCGCTCTTTGAGAAAGTGGCAAAAAATGGGAGCTTCTCTTTCTTGCACAAATCTGAAATTCCCAATGCAAGGGCGCTATTAATTGTCCCCATGAGGATATCTACCTTCTCCCTCATGATCAGCTCTTTTGCAGCGCTGAGGCCTATGTCTACCTTAAATTTGCTATCTCGCGTTGTGAACTCAATCTTTCGCCCAAGGACGCCTCCTTTTGCATTAATTTTATCCACTGCCAGTTTAAACGCATCTCTAACATCGTTTGTGTAGGTGCTCGCAGGCCCGCTGTAGCAATCAATGATGCCTACCTTGATATTCTTCGCCTGAACATTTGCAGGCAAAAGAATAAATGAAATTGCCAGGAGACCTCCTAAAAAAGCAAAACCGAATACAGAAAACACTTTTTTCATTTTACCTTACCTCCATTTTTAATTTTTTAGTGCACATACCATGTATTGATTATCTATTTACAATAATTTAAATGAATGTCAACATTAAAATTATCCAAAGCTTTTTAAATCTTTACATACAATTGAATATTTTTTATTATCCGTCTGGAAAAGCGCCATTGATTTTTTGTAACCGTTCACGGGTTCAAAGGTTCAGGGTTCAACGTTCAGGCCTGCCCTGGCGCGACTTTCATGCATTTTAGCTTAGTAATTATTAAATTTTCTGAATATGGTATTTAGCCCTATCTTGTAAAGCCAGGTCTGGGCCAGGGGTTATGGAAAAAACTGAAATTGGATCCCTGAAATGCTCATAAAGAATACGGGTTTTTCCACATTATTGCCAAGTGCCGTGTTTCAGACTTATCCGCCTTCTTTGTGGCGGGCTTGCTCGCATCACAGTCGTTCAGGCGAGGCAGGCGGGTTTGTGGAGATGTGGGAGCGATCGGTTTCCCGGCACAAAACGCTTACAAAATGGCGTATGGTGATGAGAATACAACCTTTGAACCTTTGAACCCTGAACCCGTGAACGGTTACCGATTTTTTAATTAAAAAATTTAACCGAGAGGTTCCCTTGATAAAACGGACAAAAATAGTAAATGCATTAAATTCTGATTCCCCTTCAAACCATATGCTTATTAAAGGCTGGGTACGAACCAGGCGAGATTCCAAAGGTTTTTCATTTTTGGATATCAATGATGGATCATGTCTTAAAAATATCCAGGTGATTATTGACGAGGCTGTGCCCGCCTATAAAACCCTTGCAGACGTTAACACAGGATCTGCCGTGGAAGTAGAGGGCGCCCTCATTGAGTCACCGGGAAAAGGGCAACAGTGGGAATTAAAGGCAGAAAATTTGTGTCTACTTGGACCTGCTGAACCGGACACATACCCTCTGCAGAAAAAGCGGCACTCTGATGAGTTTTTACGGACCATAGCCCACTTACGTCCTCGAACAAACAAATACGGGGCACTGTTCCGCATTCGTTCGGAAAGCTCCTTTGCCGCTCATAAATTTTTCAGGGATCAAGGATTCTGTTATCTTCACTCTCCGATCATTACTGGCTCGGACTGCGAAGGAGCTGGGGAAATGTTCAGGGTAACAACACTGCCGATCTCCAATGGAAAGTCTGGAGAGGCTGAAGGTATCTTTGAAAATGATTTTTTCGGTAAAGAGGCCGGTCTTACTGTATCAGGGCAGCTTGAGGCCGAGTTGTTCGCATGCGCCTTGGGCGATGTATATACATTCGGTCCTACCTTCCGGGCGGAAAATTCTAACACACCCCGCCATGCGGCGGAGTTTTGGATGATAGAGCCGGAAATGGCCTTTGCAGACCTTAATGACAATATGGATTTAGGGGAAAATTTGGTTAAGAACATGACTATTCATGTTATGGAAAATTGCAAGGAAGACCTTGAATTGTTTGCACGATTTGTAGACAAAAGTCTCATTAGCACCCTGGAGGCGGTTATAGAAAAAACCTATGCCAGGATATCATATACCGAGGCAATCGATATCTTAAAGGTTTCGGGAAAAAATTTTGAATTTCCTGTGGATTGGGGGGTAGACATTCAGACCGAACACGAAAGATATTTGTGCGAGGAGCATTTTAAAAAACCTGTTATTGTTTATGACTATCCAAAAGAGATAAAGTCATTTTACATGCGATTGAACGAAGACAACAAGACAGTTGCAGCCATGGACCTGCTTGTACCTAAGATTGGGGAGCTCATTGGAGGTAGTCAACGTGAAGAGCGTTACGATGTTCTTAAAAGGCGCATGATTGAAAACGATATGGACTTTAAGGATTATTGGTGGTATATGGATATACGGAAATTTGGAACCGTACCACATGCCGGATTTGGCCTTGGGTTTGAACGTTTTCTGATGATGGTTACCGGGGTGTCCAACATACGTGATGTTATCCCATTTCCTAGAACGCCCAGGCATGTTGAATTTTAACAATCATATGCTCAGGAGGTTATTGCGGCAGCCTTAATGATACGTCTCCATTTAAAATTTCCTTTTGTGTTCCGTCCTCACACTTAAGGGTAAGGCGGCCATCTTCATGCAAAGATTCTGCAATACCCTCCTCAATCTTTCCAGAAGACACAATCTTAACACGCCTTCCAATTATCAGAGAACAGGCCTTCCATTCCTTGTAAATTTGAAATCCGTTGCCGTTATTGAGGGTGTTGTAGGCCTTATCTATGTGTCTTAAAATTGATTGTACAAGCCTGACCCTCGAAATTTTTCCGCCTAAATGAACCGAGAGGCTCGTAGCCGTATCTTTTATTTCCGGATATAATAAAGGGTTAAAATTCACATTTAAACCAATGCCTACAATAGAAAAATTGACCCTGTTATGATCGGCATTAAACTCCGTGAGGATTCCCCCAACTTTCTTATCTTTAATAAAAATGTCATTAGGCCACTTTATAAGCGAACGAAGGCCCGTTGTCTCTTTTATGCCGTTAACTACGGCAAGGGATGTGAGCATAGTCAAGGAGAATATCTTTGATACCTCCAGTTCCGGGCGGAAGATAACAGACATTAGTATGTTTTTATTCGCAGGTGACAACCAGGTTCTATTCAGTCTGCCTCGTCCCTTTGTTTGCTCATCGGTGATTACAACAGTTCCCTCTCTTGCCCCGTCCGTTGCAAGGTTTTTTGCAATCATATTGGTGGACTCTGTTTTTTGATAATAAAGCACCTCCTTAATAAAAGATGAAGTATGTAGACCATCTTTTATGGCAGAGGAAAGAAGCCTGTCCGCAATAGAGCTCAACAGATATCCTGATCTATATTCGGCATCAATATGTATTCCCTATTTTCTAAGTTTCTCTATTAATCTGAAGACAGCGTTTTTTGATATATCTAAATTATGCGCAATTACTTCACCGGATACATACATATCGGCATCTCTTGGTATGCCCAGTATTTTTCCTGTGCGATTTATGGAGATTGTTCCTTGAGAATTTGCATAAGCGCAAACGCTATTTTTGTATTGCTTGATAATATAAAAATGAAAGCCTCAGGTCAATATGCAATCATGATAAGAATGTTTTAAAAAAAATTTGACAAATCTAATACTAAAATATAATCTCTCGAAAAAACAGAATATTTAATATGAAGTTATGTCAGGCAAAAGCCATCCCAACTTTGGGATGGCTTTTTTTATTATACGAACCAATGAAGGAGGAATATACAGGATGAGCGTTAAATTAGTTGTACTTATCGGTTATTTTTTTATTGTGCTGGTCATTGGCTTTCTGGCCCGTACCAGATGGAAATCATCGCCTGAAAACTATTTTCTGGCCGATAGAAAGCTGGGCACCTTGGTATTGTTAGGCACAATGACGGCCACTAACTTTTCGGCATTTACAGTGTTCGGCACCTCTGGCGCCGGATATCGTGATGGATATGCATTTTTCCCTATAATGGGTTTTGGTACCGGATTTATGGCCCTTACATTTTGGATTTTGGGCAGGAAAATCTGGCGTATTGGGCAAAAAAATAATGTTGTGACTCCACCGGAGATGATACGGTCTATTTATGAAAATAACTTTCTTTCATTTCTTTTTTCCCTTGTTATGATTGTATTCACAGTTCCATATTTGGCCCTACAACCTATGGCAGCCGGATACGCTCTTGAGGCCCTTATAGGACTTCCGTATTTTAAAGGATGTCTCCTTGTTACCGGAATTATTGTTTTATATACACTCAGGGGAGGATTGCGGGCCGTGGCCTGGACAGACCTTTTTCAAGGCGCATTGATGGCAGTCTTGCTCGGGGTCTTTTTCGTATTAATTACCAGATATCATGGTGGGTTTGCTGCTGCCAATCAAAAGGTTATGTCCATAAATCCTGAGTTGTTTTCTCGGCCTGGGGGATCCGGGAGATACACTGTCGCTATATGGTTTAGCTTTATGATGCTCTGGTTTTTTTGTGATCCCATGTTTCCTCAATTGTTTCAGCGTTTTTTTTCAGCCCGGAGTGAGGAAACAATCTCAAGGATGATGCTTTTCTATCCGCTGGTATGTACAGTTATATTTTTTATGCCTATCTCAATAGGTGTAATGGGCCGCATTTCGTTTCCGGACCTCGTCGGCAAAGAGGCGGATAAAATTTTGCCAATGGTTGTAACTCTTGTTTCCGGAGATATTATGTCTTCCCTGATAATGGCATGCGGGCTTGCGTCGCTGATGTCTACAATGGATTCTCAGCTTCTTACCTTAAGTTCCGTTTTTACCAGAGACATTGTCCCTCTCTTTTCAAACAGAAGGGCTGGAGGCCATGTTTACGGTAAGATTTTTGTTGTTTTTCTCAGCGTGGCCGGTCTTGCCCTTGCATACAAACCACCGGCCACCATTCTCCAGATTGCAACACAAACATTTACTGGGCTGGCTGTTTTGTTTCCCACAGTCATATTCGGGTTATACCTAAAAAAGGTTAAAGCGCTCCCTGCTATATTGTCAATTCTATGCGGTGAAACAATGGTTCTTTTATATTATTTCAGGGTTATAACCGCCTGGGGATTTTTACCGGTAGTTCCTGTCATGATTATTGCTTTCTCTGTATATCTTGTCTCACATGCATTATTATCATGGCGCGATGGTGAGCTGTCGGTTAAAATACCTGGATGGCTACTTGATCCCTTTTTCTACCTTCTGTTTGCCGTCTTTGTTATGTCTATCGACTTCTGGGCGTGGGGAAAATACATGCCTCAATGGGTAGGGGTTCCAATGTGGTTAGGATACTTTATCATCTTATCCGCCCTTCAGACTTTTTTAATGATAAAACTTTTGCAGCGTAATCGGAACAAACCTGTCTTTAATGTTTAACTTATAGGCTTTAGCTGATAACAGTTGACTTGTAATAGGCCACGAGTGTAATTTAAAATTTTTCTAAATCTGTCGGAGTAAATATGATAAATAAAAGGATAATAAACATTTCTGTATTATTAATTTTAGCTGCCATTTTTAGCCTTATCAACTGTAGTGGAAAAAATATTGACTTGCCGGAGCGATTAGGAAATTTGAGCCTTTCCAGCGTTATTAAGGGCGATGAGGCAAGTAATATTGTTCATAAAATGCATGGTAAAACTCTTGGAGAGATTGAAAATGTAATAGCCCATTATGGGGATGGCGAAAAAAATATTCTCTATATAAGCGTTTTTAAAGATGCTCAAGATGCCAAGATGGATTTGATGAATATGGCAATGAAAATGGCTAAGAAAACAACTGTTTTTACCCCCTTATCCTTTGATAATATGGGAGAGAGAGTTCGCTTTCGGACAGAGGGGATGGGACTAATTCACTACTTTTACAGGGATGATAATATTTTGATTTGGTGGCAGGTTGAGCCTGACAAAGAAAAATCCACGAGTAAAAACTTGTTTGATTTTGATTTTTCATTGCTGAAGGGGCAATACCGTGAAAAATAAAATTGTATTTATAACAGGATCAACAGACGGCATTGGAAGACAAACAGCCCTTGAGCTTGCAAGGATGGGGGCAACGATATTACTACATGGAAGAAATCAAGAGAAGGCAAAGGTGGTTTTGAAGGAGATTAAAGATACTACAAAAAACGAAAATGTAAAAATTTTTGCCGCTGACCTGGCCTCCCAAAGCCGGATCAGGTCAATGACTGAAGAAATACATAAGCAGTGCGATCGCATAGATATCATGATAAACAACGCCGGGGTTTTTCTGACCAATAGAAGAACAACAGAAGACGGCCTTGAAATGACCTTTGCAGTAAATCATCTTGCACCATTTTTGCTCACCTTGCTGCTGCTTGATTTGATAGAAAAAGGTGCTCCAAGTAGAATTATTAATGTAAGCTCCATGGCCCACAGCAGCGCAATAGATTTTAATAACCTCCAGGGAGAAAAGGGCCACAGCGGATACGAGGCATACTCCCTGTCAAAACTTTGTAATATACTTTTCACATACGAGTTGGCAGAGCGACTGGAGGGAAAGGGTATCACCGTAAACTGCCTTCATCCTGGGGTAATAAATACAAAACTGCTCAGGGCAGGATGGGGAGGGGGAAGCCCGGTTACTGAGGGATCAAAGACCTCAGTTTATCTTGCAAGCGCCCCGGAGCTTGACACAGTGAGTGGGAAATACTTTGTGAATAAAGCCCAGGCAAAGTCATCGAGTATTTCTTATGATCGAGATGTCGGAAAAAGATTATGGAAGATTAGTGAAAAATTAACTAAGGTATACAGTCACGTATAAACTCGATTTGCATAAATTCACTATTCATCAAATAACCCCGAAAAACGGCATGCAATATTGCCATTATTATCTATTGGAATATTTTCCCATTTTCCAAGTAGTTTCAAATCTTTTCGTTCATTTAACTCTTTTTCGAATGCCTCTGAAATATAAATCCTGGATAATTTCAAGGTATTTTTAATATAGACAAGCCTGACTTTAGAGGGCGGAATATCTCCAATTGTCATAAGACATGCCTTAAGGGCCTCTTTGTCTGTGTCAAAATATATAGGGATTGATCCTTTTTCAGGGCTTATAGCTGTAATGCAGTTTATATATGTTTTTTTTATGTCCATATCCTTTACTGCCCTTGTGGTAGTAAAGTCTGCAAATCCAATTCCGAGTGCATTGCCTTCACTCTCGCTGGAAAGGTCCCTTACAAAAATTCTTTTAATATAGGGGCCTGCAGTGAAATCACCAAGAATGTCTCGATTGCGGCCTGTAATATTGACATCCATACCTGTGCCTGAGATGTTTTTCCCGATTTCATCAATTACAAGCACATCAATATCATTAAAAGGAAGCCTGGCCATCCTGTCCTTTGCAATTGATAATAATTTTTTTTCTTCTTCAGGAATATCGCCTGGCAACAGGGCCTTAATCATGCTCGTCTGATCATAGCCGTTTTCTACAATCGCCAGACCAAAAAGAATTGGACATTTCTTTATTACCTCTATGCCTACAGTTGCAACAATTTTTTGGAAGGTAAATTCTACCGCCGCCTTATGGTAATATTCCGCCCCCCTCTGCTTGCCCATGCCTATGGCCATCATCTTCATTAGGCCGCTTTCCAAAGGACCTTTAAATTTGGTATGGGGCTTGATCCGGTTTATCAGGACAATGTGATCCGCCTCTGATGCATATTGATCCACATAGATGGGATATCCGTCTGTAGCGTCACCTAAATATTTAACCTCCATTGTGCTGCGAATGGGGCATCCCATACTTGACTCAGTTATTCCGTATTTTTCGAGGATACTGATCTGGCCGGCTGCAGTTGCCCCTCCGTGGCTCCCCATGGACGGAAAAATAAAGGGTTTAGCGCCAAGCCGCTTAAGTTCATCTACGACGGTTTTTGTAATAACATGGATATTTGCAATCCCCCTGCTGCCCCCAGTTATAGCAACAGTATCGCCATGTTTAATTTTTTCCTGGAGCGTTAGTTTAAATATCTCCTTAACTACGTGACCGGGGATATCTTCAATCCTCTGTGGGTTAAAATATTGCTCTGTTAAAGCAATCTTTGGGAATTCCATTTAACAACTCCATTAGTTCTTTCTGTCTGTTAGGCGGGGCAGTGGTAGAATATAAAGACCATGGAAGGATAAGTCAAATAAATTAGATTTGATGAATTTCTTGACAAAGAAAAATAAAACTTGTATATGGTATAAAAATCATTAGCTTATGGAGGTTTTATTATGGCAGAAGAAGAAATTGGTGTAATAGTTAAATTTTTTTCAAAGCCGAGTGTAGCCGCTGTGGAGATAACTAATGGATCTATTAAAGAGGGAGATGTTTTACATTTTAAAGGCCACACTACTGACTTTAGCGAAGAGATAAAAAGCATGGAAGTTGATAATCAATCTGTATCTGAGGCAAAGTCTGGTGACATGATTGGCATTAAAGTTAAGGAAAGGGTGAGAGAGAGGGATATTGTTTATAAGGCTTCGGATTAGATGCCTATCTTTTTAATGGTGATGACTTAATTCAATGCCGCATCTGATACAATAGTTAGTTTTTGTCTGTTTAAAACCACAATTAGGGCATACCGTAAGATTGTGGTTTGGTATATTCTTTTTTGCATTAAATGGTTCTACTTTAGAGAATTTTCCTGTCTCCTGGATATTAACAAGTCCCCCGGCATTAATAATGACCTCGGCATATTTTCTTGCATCCGGCAATGTTAAATTATTTTTCAACACTGCCGGAGCATTTTTAATATACTTATCTAATGCTGAAGAAGAAATACCTAATCGGGCCATATTTTTTTTAAAGTCCTCTGCATCAGATATCAGGCCAACAAAAATTGCCCTGTATTTCTTAATCGCTTTCCCCAAAACAAACCTGCCAGCTTAGAAAAAATTGTCTTTCAAATGGATTTAAAGCCGGACAATTATTATGTCAAGGTAAAATTGAATAAATACGCAATTCTTTTTCTTGTATGTCAATATGCTCTATGATAATGCTTTTATATTGTTAAAACGTAACTACTAAGGTATATTGCCACAAAGGCACTAAGCCACAAAGATTATAAAATTATTTCATTAATGGGCCTGCTTGATATATGGCGTATTTATATTATTGAGAAAACCTGGCCACCTATGTATTGTTTTATTGATATCAGTCTTTTCTTAGTGCCTTAGTGGCTGAATAGATACGTTAAAACTTGAAAATCTCGTGAAAAGTCTTTTGTGAGGAATTTTGGCCAAATGGCGTCAAGGGCAAGCAGAATAAATAAGGAAATATATACAATTTGACAGAGAGATCCAATAAAAAGGCTCATATAGATACCAAAAAGGTTAGATTCGATAGCAATGAATTAGTAAGGACCCTGTATGGTGAGAGGAATTGTAATCTAAGGCTGATAGAGAAGAAACTTGGTATAGTAATCAATATAAGGGGAAATGACCTTATCTTGCAGGGGAATATGCTGGAATTAGAAATGGCGGAAAACCTGTTAAGCCAGTTATATGGATTAATTAAGGATGGCTACCCTGTTTATGAAAGGGATGTTGATTACTCAATCAGAATTTTAGATGGTGATTATAAGGCAAAACTCAAAACAATTTTCTTTGACCGTGTCTACATTACTTCTAAGAAGAAAATAATAACGCCTAAGAGCGTTAATCAGAAAAGCTATATAGATAGTATAAGAAGATACGATATTGTTTTCGGTATAGGTCCGGCAGGAACAGGAAAGACCTATCTTGCCATGGCAATGGCCATATCAGCTTTAATGAAAAAAGAGGTAAGCCGGGTAGTTCTTGCAAGACCGGCAGTGGAGGCAGGAGAAAAATTGGGCTATTTGCCCGGTGACCTTTATGAAAAGGTAAATCCTTATTTAAGGCCTCTATACGATGCACTCCATGACATGATGGATTTTGAGAATGCCTCCCGATTGATACAAAGTGGCGTGCTTGAAGTGGCTCCCCTGGCCTTTATGAGGGGCAGAACACTTAATGGTTCATTTGTAATATTAGATGAGGCGCAAAATTCCACAATTGAACAGATGAAAATGTTTTTGACACGTCTTGGTTTTGATTCCAAGACTGTCATAACAGGGGATGTAACCCAAACGGACCTCCCTGAGGGGAAAGCATCAGGACTTATGCAGGCCAGAAAAATATTATCCCATATATCGGGGATAAAATTTGTTCATTTCGCCAAGGAGGATGTGGTAAGACACCCATTAGTTCAAGAAATTATTGATGCCTACGATAGAATAGAAAAATAAATGCTTGATAAAAAGAAAAATAAGCCTTTCGTGAAAACCGTGAAGGCTAAAAAAATAGAAAATGAAGTGAAAGCGCCATTGAAGACGGTGAGCGCCTGGTTGAAACTGATTAATCATAAAACCCAGCTATGGATTTATTTAATTATTTTAAGTTCTTCTGTCTCCTTTCTACTTTTTCCTAATATATTATTAACATTAGAAGAGGACTATTATATTGGTGAGATAGCAGAGAAAGATATCAAGGCATCACAGGAATTTCTGGTTGAAGATGAAGAATTGACTAAACAGAGAAAAGACAAGGCGGAAAAATCTTCTCTCTTTGTATATGATTCTGATAGCTCTAAGGCAGACATTAACCGCAGGATTGGAGAATCATTTAATTATGGAAGGGAAGTAATAATACCTGCAATGTCTGCAGAAATGGAGCCCACTTTACGTTTAGAAAAAGTAGCCCAATTGAAAAAGAAATATTTCGAGATTTTAGGGATCAGCGAGGACTCTGATTTGCTTGACCAGGTTGCTAAGGATAACTTTTCCCCTCAAATGGAGGATAGTATAACAGTTGCAATAAATTTAGTCTTAGGTAAGGGTATTGTAGGCAACAAAACAGTATTAATGACCCAGAAGGGCAAAGGCATAGCATTAAAAGACATATCCTCGCAAAAAGAGCTCAAGGTTGAAGACGTAGATCTCTTTTACAGCCTTGAGAGCTCCCGCAAACAGGCCGGTTCAATAATAGCGCAAAACCTTAAAAATAATGGCAGGTCAGACATTATCGGCACAGCAGTGCGATTTGCTGAATTGTTCATAAGGCCTAATATAACATTCAACAAGAAACAGACAGAGATTGAAAAAGAGAAGGCCAGGGAATCGGTAAATCCAATTTTTTTTAAGGTGAAAAAAGGTGAAATGATCATCAGAGAGGGAGAAAGAATAACATCAGCCCACCTATTAAAATTAAACGCAGCGGCTAAACTGAAAAAAAGTCCCTCTATTCCCGGCATGGCCCTTAGTATGATGGTAATTTTTGGCATTTTATTGATTGTAAGTTATAATATTTTGCCTGCAAGACCAAAAACATTAAAGACAGATACCAGCAGTCTTATATTTGTAAGCTCCTCTATTTTTTTTATGTTTTTGGTTATACTATTGTATGATATTATAGGCGAGGAGTTAGCCCACCGCTTTAATTTTTTAACCATTCAGGTTATTCTTTTTGCCTTGCCTGTTTCTTTAGGGGCCATGTTAGTCTCTATATTCCAGGGATTGTATGTTGCTGTTGCCTTTTCATTTATTATATCGTTTCTTGCAACTATAGTTGCAGGGGGGAGAGTTGAATTATTTATTTACTTTCTGATGGGTTCCCTTCTTGCTGCGCAGGGTGTTAGAAATTGCAGGGAAAGAATGGTAATGATAAAAACAGGTGCTAGGGTTGGTCTCTTAAATATTTTAATAGCATTATCCATCCAGGCTTTATTCGGAAAACTTTACTCTTTTACAGGCGCAATTTCTATTATCACCAGTTTTTTAGGAGGAATTTTAAGCGGTGTTATAGCTACAGGTTTTCTGCCTTTGATTGAGATGGCCTTCGGGTTTACCACAGACATTAAACTCCTTGAATTATCCAGCCTGGAACAACCAATATTAAAAGAATTAATGGTTGAAGCGCCTGGGACATATCATCATAGCGTTATTGTAAGTAGCATGGTTGAGGCAACAGCTGAAAGCATAAAGGCAAATCCGCTTTTGGCAAAGGTAAGCGCTTATTACCATGACATAGGAAAGACGAAGAAGCCCCTTTACTTTGTGGAAAATCAAGCACAGGGAATAAACAGACATGAAAAATTAGCGCCTTCCATGAGCAGCCTTATCTTAATCTCTCATGTAAAAGATGGTGTAGAGCTGGCAAAACAAAACAAACTTGGAAAGGAGATCATAGATATTATACAGCAGCATCACGGTACGAGCTTGATTTCTTATTTTTATAAAAAGGCCCAGGAGAAAAATGCAAATAAAGGGGATAGATCTTCTCCTGTTATAGAGGAAAATTTTCGATACCCCGGCCCTAAACCCCAAACAAAAGAGGCAGGCCTTGTGCTTTTGGCGGATTCAGTGGAAGCGGCATCCAGAACTTTAGTTGACCCAACGCCTGCAAGGATTCAAGGAATGGTCCAGAAGATTATTAACAATATATTCTCAGATGGGCAGTTAGATGAATGTGAGTTAACATTGAAGGATTTGCACTATATAGCTAAAAGTTTTAATAAGACCCTAAGCGGCATATTTCACAGCAGGGTTGAATATCCGGAGTCAATAACAAAGGGGGAAAAAAACAGAAAGAGAGAAAATGGAGATACAGATAACCTTACGATATTCAGTGAAAAAAATAGACCTCGAAAAAATAAAGATGAGGATAATGAGAATCTTAGAAGACTCGGGATGCCATAACAGTGAGCTAAGTATACTTTTTACAGACGATAAACATATAGCAGAATTAAACTACCGTTTTCTGAAAAGAAATGGACCTACGAATGTTCTTGCATTTCCAATGGAAAATGTATCTGAAAGTGGGCCTAAAACCCCAATGTTAGGGGATATAGTTATATCCTTAGACACTGCGGAGAGAGATTCAAAAAAAATTGGAGAAGACCTTGATAAGACAATTAGCAGGCTCTTAATTCATGGTTTCTTACATCTTTTAGGCTATGACCATGAAAGGTCAGATGCTGATGCCCGGCAAATGGAAAGGGAGGCGGAAAGACTATTGAATGTAATGGAATCTTAGAATGATGATTTTTTCCAAAAACGGCCAAAAAATATATCGTAAAAGGCCTTTTACGAAATTATAAAATATAAAAGGAGTAAATTATGGCAATTTTATCTATTAATGTCGATCATATTGCAACTATTCGGGAGGCGAGGGGCATTGATGAACCGGACCCGGTATTGGCCGCAGGCATTGCTGAATTAGCCGGCGCCGAGGGAATAATATGTCATCTAAGGGAAGACCAGCGCCATATTAAAGATAGAGATTTAGATATCCTTAAACAAACCGTCAAGACTAAATTAAATCTTGAAATGGCGCCTTCTGAAGATTTGCTTGAAATAGCGCTTAAGGTTAAGCCTGATATAGCAACACTTGTTCCGGAGCGCAGGGAAGAGCTGACTACTGAAACGGGGCTTGATGTAATAGATGACATGGAGAAATATAAAAGAATCACAGGCATGCTAAAAGACGCAGGAATCTCTGTAAGTTTTTTTATTGACCCGGACCCTGATCAGATAAAGGCAGCTTCCCGTGCAGGCGCAGACATAGTTGAACTGCATACCGGCCATTACAGCGAGGCAAAGACCGATGCAGACATATTAAGGCAATTTGAAAAAGTCAAGGAGGCGGCTAACCTTGCAAATGAACTTAAATTAAAAGCGCACGCCGGCCATGGGCTAAATTATATTAACATTAAACGCTTTTCATCTATTCCTGTAATAAAGGAATACAGCATTGGGCATAGCATAATTGCCAGGGCGGTGATAGTTGGTTTGGATCAGGCCATCAGGGAAATGCTAAAGCTTGTAGATCCTCTTTAAATAATTGAACTTTTAAGTGTTATTTAGTATGATATATGGTATTGGCGTAGACCTTGTAGATATAAAGAGGTTGGAAAAGGCAATTGATAGGTGGGGAAAGAGGTTTGTAAATAAAATTTTCACTGCAAGGGAGATTGATTTTTGTCTAAGAAGGGCGAGATCAACGCCCCACTTTGCCATGCGTTTTGCTGCTAAGGAGGCTTTCTCAAAGGCCATAGGTCTGGGAATGAGGAAGGGCATACGGTGGCGAGATATAGAAATTACTCAGAATTCAAATGGCAAACCAGGACTGAATATTACCGGCAAGACCCTTGATTATTGTGATAAAGGAGGGATAGGCGGCCGGCATGTTACACTTTCAGACGAGGCTGATTATTGCATAGCTGTTGTTGTGCTTGAAACAAATCTGGCAGAAAACAAAACTAAAGAAATTGAAGGACCTTAAGCTTGGAAGGAATTCATGTAAAATATATTACTAAATCAGTTGAAAAAAGCCTTTGGTTAGGCCAACAATTAGGAATACAATTAAGGAAAGGTGATATTATTGCATTAATTGGCGACTTAGGAGGCGGTAAAACATGGTTCACAAAGGGGGTGGCAATTGGACTTAATATTGAACCAAACGATGTAGTTAGCCCAACATTTACCCTTGTAAATGAGTATTATGGCAAATATCCCCTTTTTCACATGGATTTTTACAGAATGGAAAATAAAGACGATTTCATATCTTTAGATCTGGACAGTTACTTTTCAGGAGAAGGGATAGTTGTTGTTGAGTGGGCAGACCGATGGCCGGGAACGCTGCCTGATGAAAGAGTGCAAATTGACTTTAAGATGATAGACAACAACACAAGGGAGCTTAAATTTTATGGCTTTCATAACAGAGCCAGGGCAATCATAGAGGCCTTAAAGAAAAAGGTAGGGAATGTTTTAAATAATTGGTAACCGTTCACGGTTCAAAGGTTTTATTCTTATCACCTTAAGCCATTTTGTGAGCGTTTTGTACGTTAAAACCGACCGCTTCCTCATGCCCACAAGCCTGGAACATGGTACTTGGCAATGATGCGGCAAAAACCGCATTTTTAAGAGCCTTTTTGGAGTGCAATTTCAGTCTTTTCCCTAACCCTGAATCCCGCTTTCAGCGGGAAACGTTGAACCGTGAACGGTTACAATAATTGATAAGTATGAAATAGCATGGCCTTAATAGTACAAAAATATGGCGGTACTTCTGTCGGTAGCATTGAAAAGATAAAGGCAGTTGCCCAAAGAGTAATTGAATCAAGTAAAAAGGGAAACAAACTTTTAGTGGTCCTTTCAGCCATGGCAGGTCAAACAGATGGCTTGATTAATCTGTCTAAACAGATAACAGAGATTCCTGACCCAAGAGAGTTAGATGTATTAATGTCAACCGGTGAGCAGGTTAGTGTATCCCTCTTTGCTATAGCAGTTAAATCTTTAGGTTATGAATGCTGTTCACTCCTTGGATTCCAAGCATCCATATACACTGATCAAACCTATGGGAAGGCAAGGATTAAAGAGATTTACACAGACCGTGTAATGGAGGAGTTGGACAAAAACCGTATTGTAACTATTGCCGGATTCCAGGGAATTGACGATAGTAAAAATATTACCACATTGGGAAGGGGCGGGTCCGACACCACTGCAGTAGCATTAGCAGCGGCATTAAAGGCGGATGTTTGTGAAATCTTTACGGATGTGGAGGGCGTTTATTCGGCTGACCCAAACCTATGCGCCAATGCCAAGAAGCTTGATAAGATATCCTACGATGAGATGTTGGAATTTGCAAGCTTAGGCGCAAAAGTTTTAGATATAAGATCCGTTGAATTTGCAAAAAAATTTAATGTGCCGATACATGTCAGATCATCCTTTACGGAAAATGGGGGGACTATGGTAATAGCAGAGAATAAAGAGATGGAAAAGGTGCTTGTGTCAGGCGTTGTTTCTGATAAAAACGAGGCAAGAATTACCATAATAAAAATACCGGACAGGCCTGGAATCGCATTTGCTATATTTGACCCTATTTACAGGGAAAATATAGTTGTGGACATGATTATCCAGAATACCAGCGCTGATGGCATAACGGATTTAACGTTTACAGTTACTAAGGCGGATTTTCAGGAGACCATGAAACTGGTCAAAAAAGTTGCCAAAAAAATAGGGGCGGCAAAGGTTATTGGAGATGAAGGTATTGCCAAGGTATCTATTATTGGACTTGGTATGAGAAATCATGCCGGAGTTGCCTTCAAGATGTTTCAGACGCTGGCAAAGGAAAATATAAATATAAGCTTGATAAGCACTTCGGAGATAAAAATTTCATGTATTATAGAAGAAAAGTACTCTGAACTTGCAATAAGGGCCCTTCATGAGTCCTTTGGTCTTGGTAATGAAAAAGGGAAGGGATAGCAGTAAACAAATAGGCCTTTTGGTTCTAATGCTGATATTGCTTTTAGGCCACGGGATAAAGTTTTCATCCTCTTCACAAAGTGTTTTTGGAACTTCCAAGATAGAAAATAATTTTTTTATCCTAATAAAAGGGGAAATAGAAAATCCTGGTGTCTATGCATTCAGCAAAAAACCCTCCCTAAAGCAAATCATAGGCAAAGCCGGCGGATTTACGGCAAAATTGAAAGGCGCAACGTGGGATAATAATCCCCCAAATATCAAAAAGAACATTAGTCTTAAAATAGGTTTAGAAGACGGGTATATATGCGCATCAACTAAATCTATCCAGCCTGAATATAAGATAACTCTACAAATTCCCATATCTATAAACACTGCCACTATGGAGGAATTAGAGTCCATTCCTTATATAGGGCCCTTCCTGGCTAAGAAAATACTTCATTATAGATCTTTTCACGGTCCATTTAAAAGTATTGAGGAAATAATGAAATTAGACGGAATAGGAAGAATACGCTTTTTAAAATTAAAATCTTTTATTGAAATATAGGAAATTAAGGAAAATAAAATAATGTCATTAAAAAAGGGTATTACAGAATTATTAATTGGTCTGGGCCTTACCCTTCTGTTCTTTATTGTAGCTTTTACAGGTGTAGGTGACTTTACCGATGGTTTAGAGAAAAAGACATTTGATCTACGATCTAAACTAACTGCCCCTAAAGAGATAGATTCCTCGATTGAGATAGTGGCGATAGATGATAAAGATTTAGCTGAAATAGGGCCTTGTCCCTGGCCGAGAAATGTTATTGCTGAGGGGATAAACAACCTTGTTATGGCAGGTTCCAAGGTGATTGCCTTGAATATGGCCTTCAAGGGACAGGAGGCGAGCACTGGGTTAAAAACCATTAAAGAGCTCAAAAAGATGTATGATGATCTCGGGTTAAGAAGCAAAGGGCCTTCCGGTAAAACATTTTACGGTTTGTTGGAAAAGACAGAGGCCAATTTGGATAGTGATACAAAATTGGCAGAGGTCTTTAAAAAAGCCGGCAATGTGATTCTGCCTGTTTCCTTTGATACATCTACTACGAAAAAAGATAAGGAAGTTCCGGATTATATAAGAAAAAATTCACTTAAAATTGATAATAGCCTATGGGATGAGAGGTCAAATAGAGAGATAATGTGGCTTGCTAAAATAGAACCGCTTTTCCCCTTGTTTGCAAATTCAGTTGCTGGAATAGGTCATAAAAATTTTTTCCCGGATAATGATGGATATATAAGAAATCAAGTTCACGCAATTGGATATTTAGAAAAAGTTGTTGTCCCGTCATTTGCCCTTGCCATTGTTAAGGAGTTTAAGGGCCTGAATGATGACCAGATAAAAATTATCCCAGGAGAGAGTATTAGTTTAAATATAAGTCCCTCAAAGGTTATCAGAATTCCATCAGCAGATTTAAACATGTCAACAATGATAAAATGGAATAAAGGGCCAAGGGTCTCATTTCACACCACACCATTCAGAGATGTTTTTAATAAGAAATTTCAGACCAGCTTATTTAGAGACAAAATAGTCATTGTTGGACCGGAATGTTCTGCTATTGAAGGTAAGCTTGCTACACCAATCTCCAATAATTTGCCCGTCGTAGAAATAGTAGCTAATTCCGTATCCAATATTCTTAAGGAGGCATTTTTTGTTAAGCCACAATGGGCAGCATATATTGAGTTAGCCGTTATCCTTCTTTTTGGGCTGTATCTTTCATTTTTCCTGCCCAAAATGAACCTGTGGACAGGCGCATTTGCAACCATAATGCTTCTTGTTTCATATGGAGCAGCATCTGTTATACTGTTTTATAACTCAAATGTCTGGCTTAAGACTTCCCCTCAAATAATGCTTATTATATTAGGCTATTCAATTATAGCTGTAAAACGTCATTTATTTAATGGGCTAACAAAAGAGACATTGGTAGGCGATTCCCTTGAAAGGAATAAAAAACTTGCCCTGTCATTACATAAGCAGGGTCTATTTGACCTTGCCTTTGAAAAAATTTGTGAATGCCCTGTCACCGAACCAGGGGTCAAGGATATTTTATACAATCTTGGAGTAGATTTTGAAAAAAGAGACCAGGTCGAAAAGGCATTATCCGCATATTATTTGATTGGTGATAGCGATTACAAAGATTTGAATGAAAGAATTTTTAAACTTGAAGGCATAGATAACAAGCCAATCTATGTTGATACAGATATACACCATCATGAAGCTGAACCAACATTAACAAACCTTCATATTACAAAAACCCTTGGTAAATACGAGATCTCCGGTGAAATAGGCCGTGGTGCAATGGGAATAGTTTACAGGGGAGAAGACCCTGCCACACACACGACTGTAGCGATAAAAACCTTAAAACTATCTGAATTTGATGATAAAGAAATAGATGAATTTAAAGAACGTTTTTTCAGGGAGGCCGAGGCAGCCGGATCATTAAAGCACCCTAATATTATATCTATACTGGATGCAGGAGAAGAACAAGGACTTGCTTACATGGCCATGGAGTATATTGATGGAGAAAATTTGCTAAAATTTACACGTGTCGAAAATTTACTATCCCTAAGAGACACTCTATATATTATATCCCAGGTTGCCGACGCATTGAGTTATGCCCACAGCAATAATGTTATTCACAGAGATATAAAGCCGGCAAACATTATGTTGCTGAAAAATACAAATAATGTAAAGGTCATGGATTTTGGAATAGCTCGGATTATGACCTCAACAAAAACAAAGGCCGGCATAGTGCTGGGTACTCCATCCTACATGTCGCCTGAGCAAGTGAGTGGGCAAAAACTAAACGGACGTTCAGATATATTTTCCGCAGGCGTTGTCCTATTTGAGATGCTAACCGGACAAAAACCATTTGTATCTGATGACATAACATCTCTTATGTATGAGATTGTAAAAAAGAGGCATCCTTCTCTGAGAGAAATTAATCCAAAAATTCCATCAATTATTGAAAAGATAGTAGATAAGGCCCTGGAAAAGGATGTTGCTGTCAGGTACCAGAGTGCAGGCCTTATGGCTGAACACCTAAGAAAGATTGCAGAAAGGATAGATCAATTAAGAAAGAAAAAATCCCGCTGAAAGTAGAAAATGATAATATGATTATACTCGGCATAGATACTTCATGCGACGATACCTGTGCATCTATAGTGGAAGATGGTAAAAGATTGTTGTCCAACGTTGTTAGCTCCCAGGTAAGTGTTCATAATAGGTATGGAGGTGTGGTCCCTGAACTCGCTTCTCGAGAGCATATCAGGAATATTGTGCCTGTTGTCGAGGAGTCCATGGAAAAGGCCTCTTTAAACAATAAAGATATTGATGCAATAGCAGTTACTGTTGGCCCCGGCCTTGTCGGGGCCCTTTTGGTCGGCATTTACTTTGCGAAGGCATTTAGCTACGCAAAAGGTATTCCCCTGATTGGAGTTAATCATTTGGAGGGTCATATACTCTCTGTTTTTCTGGAAAAAAGATTGCCTTCCTTCCCGTTTGTGGCCCTGACTGTCTCAGGAGGCCATACAAACATTTACCATGTGCGGGACTTTGGCGACTATACTGTATTAGGCCGGACGCTGGATGATGCAGCAGGGGAGGCATTTGATAAGGTAGCAAAGCTTTTGGGGTTAGGTTATCCCGGCGGCGGAATAATAGAAAAAACAGCCTTTGATGGGAGAGATGATGCAATTGATTTTCCAAGGGCATACCTGTCTAAGGGTTCCCTTGACTTTAGTTTCAGCGGTCTCAAGACTTCGGTTTCCCTTTATATCAAAAAATGGCGTGATCGCAATGACAATGAGATCAGCTTACAGGATATTGCTGCATCATTTCAAGCTGCAGTCGTAGATATACTGATAGATAAATTAATTGCTGCGACTAACCAGGTCGGGGTAAAATCAATTATGCTGGCAGGTGGAGTGGCCAGGAACAATTATTTGCGTAATAAACTGCAAGAAACAATCTCGGACAAGGGAATTGATTTGTATATCCCACATCCGGAGTTATGTACGGATAATGGGGCTATGATTGCTGTTGCCGGTTATCACAGGTTGATAAAAGGTTACAGAGATGATTTAACCTTAGATGCACGGTCAAGATTTCCGTTAAATCAGATATAAAGAGAACTTATTGAAAAGAGCGGATAAATTAAATAGTAAAAAAACATGGCGAAAAATAGGCTTTAAACGACGGTTTAGATATTACTATTTTAGACTTATGAGGCTTAAGGGTCACCCCCGTGAATTGGCATTAGGAACTACATTCGGCATATTTGCTGGTATGCTTCCAATTATCCCATTTCATATGATTGTAGCTGTAGCATTATCCTTTTTTTTTAAAGCAAGCAAGATTACAGCCATTGCTGGAACCTGGATATGTAATCCCATAACTATATACCATATTTATAAATATTGTTACATAATAGGATCATTTGTTTTAGGGTTTGATCATAAAATCATGCTTATAGGGCCGGTAAGTGATGCTATAAATAACGGGGAATATTTTAGGGCGGTGAGTGCAATTTTAAACGGTGGCGGGCTGGTTGTTGCAGCATTCCTTTTGGGAGGAGTTATATTAGGGATTATTTTTGCCATACCCTCATATTTTGGTTCCCTTTATTTTTTCAAAATATTCATCTCGTGGCGCAAATCAAAGAACCTGCCAACAATATGGAAAAATCTAAGTATTCTTTAGCCAAATCCGGTTTAAGGCCAAAAAAAAGCCTTGGCCAACACTTTTTAGAGGATCATGGTATAATTGATAAAATTATTACCCTGCTTCAACTCAATAAAAACGATGTAGTTGTTGAAATAGGGCCAGGCACAGGGGCTTTGACAATTCCTGTCTTGCCATACGTTTACCATTTGATTGCGATTGAAAAAGACCAGTTATTAATAAATTTATTAAGGAAAAAATTAAGCGCTGAAGAGGGGAAAAAGATAACCCTTATTTCCGGGGATGCCTTAAAAATAGATTTTAAAGAAATCAGTAATGATTTTAAACAAAAGATCCGAATAATAGGCAATATACCATATAATATTTCTTCTCCGCTTCTGGAAAGACTTATACTGTATAGAGCCTATATAAAGAGTGCGATATTAATGTTTCAACATGAATTTGCATTGAGGCTTATAGCCCCGCCAGGGCAAAGGAAATGTAGTGCTTTAACCATCATCAGCCAATATTACGCAGAGATATCTCCAATTATCAAAATTAAAAGAGATGCTTTTTATCCAATACCAAAGGTGGACTCTATGGTCCTTAAGATGGACTTTGAGAGACCATATAAATTTCAGGCGAAAGACGAGATGATTTTTCGTAAAATTGTGAAGTCGGCATTTCTTTTCAGAAGAAAGACTATCCTTAATTCACTTGAAAAGGCTACAGTGTCTCTATCCAGGGAGGAAATAGCAAAGGCCTTGGAGGAATGTAATATTGAGCCAAAAAAAAGGGCGGAAACCTTAAGTATCTATGATTTTATCCGGTTAAGCCTTGTGTTGCCGGTAAACATGGAAAACCTTGACACACGATAGTGTCAATGATATTCAGCCTTTTAATCTTTAGAAAGGATTGAGAAGTTGCGGGAAAATGGTTATATAGTTGTAGAAGGGCCATTGGGAGTGGGAAAATCGAGTCTTTCCAAGCTTTTGGCAGAAAGAATTAACGGAGAGACTATTTTAGAGGATGCTGAAGAGAACCCTTTTCTTACCAAGTTTTATAAAGACCCAAAAAGATTTGCTTTTCAGGCCCAGCTTTTTTTTACGCTCAGGCGTTTCCAAAAGCAGGAAGAGATAAATCAAATAGATCTTTTTAAAAGGATTGTAGTCTCTGATTTTTTATTTGATAAGGACAGAATTTTTGCACGGTATAATTTGGATGACAAAGAATTTTACCTTTATGAGCAGCTATTCAATCTCTTAAAGTTAAGGACATTAAAGCCTGACCTTGTTATATTTTTGCAGGCCAAAACAGACGTGTTAAAGGAGAGGATAGAAAAAAGGAAAAGAAATTATGAAAAATCAATTAATATAAAATATCTGGATAAAATAAATCAGGCATTTAATGACTTTTTTTTTCATTACAATGAGACGCCCCTTTTAGTTATAAATGCCTCGGAAATAGACTTTGTTAACGTCCCATCTGATCTTGATAACCTTATTTCTGAAATATCTAAAATGGAGAAGGGGACAAAATACTATGTCCCTCTTAAATCAAAGGGTTAGCCGGCTGATAACACTCGCTGAAAATGAATAAGTTAAGTCTGAAGAGGGGGGAGAGGGGAAAGAAAGAGAAAAACTTCCATCAAGGAAGAGAAATTTACCCACTTAAAATAAGAAGGAACCATTATCTTTTGGTGACCCTTTTTATTCCCTTATTATGCGTGAACTCACGCAGAAAGAAGGGGTAATTTAAAGTCAAACACCGCATCTTTTTGACCTGTGCGGTTAGCCATTGGCATTAAAAAGGGGTAGAAATGAGAGATTTTAGAGAACTTAATCAACAGATCAATGAGGTAAAGAAGATATTGAACAGTTTTATCCAAAAGCTAATTGCTAATGGCTAAAAGCTAACCGCACAGGTCGCATCTTTTTAAACAAGAGGTAAAAACATATATCTATCCTTTGTGGCTAACTGAACAGTTACAATTAAAGAAGGTAAATTGAAAAAATTAAAAAAAATTATAAAAGGCTATTTTATTACAGGCTTGCTTGTAACCCTGCCGATTTCCATAACAGTATATATAATATGGTTCTTAATCAAGGCGATGGATTCGGTATTTAAATTCATCCCTGCCAAATATTTGCCGGAGGCCTACATTGATATTACTATACCTGGTATGGGCTTAGTATCGATGGTCATCCTTGTTCTCATAGTCGGTCTTTTTACCAGAAATTTCATCGGCAGAAAGATATTCGGCTATTGGGAAAATGCTGTAGAAAGAATTCCCTTAGTGAGAATAATATATATTGGCGTTAAGCAGTTATTAGAGGCCCTTTTTAGTTCAAATAATGAATCTTTTAAAAAAGCGGCGTTAGTGGAATATCCAAGGCGGGGCATATATGTTATTGGTTTTATTACTGGAGAAAGCAAGGGAGAGGTACAGGATAAAACCAGTCATAACATGATAAATGTTTTTATTCCGACGACCCCTAACCCTACAAGTGGCTTTTATATCCTTGTGCCGGAAAATGATCTAACAATACTCGATATGAGTGTTGAAGAAGCCTTTAAACTTATCATATCCGGAGGTATCATTAGCCCAAACTCATCAAAGGGACTGATTGCAGGGAGTAAGAAATTAAGTATTTTTTAGGTTAAATTTGCGGGTAAGAAATCAGGTGAATAGACTGAAGGTAGAAGGCTGAAGAAAAAACGCAATTTATAACCTTCCGGGGCATACTCTGTTTATGGACACACCTTTGCCTGCGGTGGGATAGTTGCAATTTGCAATTTTATATTATTTAAACATATAATTAAATGAGGAAATTAACATGAATACAGATTTTTTATTTTCGTCCGAGTCTGTTACAGAGGGGCATCCTGACAAGGTAGCCGATCAAATCTCTGATGCAATACTGGATGAGGTATTACTATGCGACAAAGGAGGAAGGGTAGCCTGCGAAACTCTCGTAACTACCGGCATGGCAGTAATAGCAGGGGAAATTACAACTAATTGTTATGTAGATATACCGGAAGTTGCAAGGCAGACGATAAAAGATATAGGATACCATAATTCGGACATGGGCTTTGATTGGAGAACATGTGCAGTTATCACAAGCATTGATAAGCAATCAACTGATATTGCTCAGGGGGTTGATGGCGCCGGGCTTTTTAAAGAGCAGGGGGCAGGTGATCAGGGAATTATGTTTGGTTATGCATGTACCGACACGCCTGCATTTATGCCGATGCCAATTTATTTTGCGCACAAGCTAACGCAAAGACTTGCCCATGTAAGAAAATCCGGAAAACTGCCATGGTTGAGGCCGGATGGGAAATCTCAGGTAACGGTTAGGTATGTGGACTTTAAGCCTGTCTCTGTTCATTCAATTGTTATAGCCGCCCAGCACTCCCCTGATATTGACTATGATACGCTAAAGGAGGCGATTATTGAAGAGGTTATTAAAAATGTTATTCCATCTGAGCTGATCGATAGCAATACTGAATTTTATATAAATACCACCGGAAGATTTGTTATCGGCGGACCCCTTGGAGATTGCGGAATGACCGGAAGAAAGATTATTATGGACACATATGGTGGGTTTGGATACCACGGCGGAGGGGCATTTTCAGGGAAGGACCCGTCAAAGGTAGACAGGAGCGCCTCATATATGTGTCGTTACATTGCTAAGAATATCGTGGCTGCAGGCCTGGCTGAGAGATGTGAAATCCAGGTTGCCTACACGATTGGAAAGGCGGAACCGGTTAGTTTGCTGGTAAATACTTACGATACCGGTGTCGTTCCCAGCACTGAGATGACAAAAATGGTAAAAAAAGAATTTGATATGAGGCCTGCCACTATAATTGAACGATTGGATCTATTGAGGCCTATATACCAAAAAACTACAAACTATGGGCACTTTGGGAGAGAGCTTGAAGAATTTACCTGGGAAAAGACTGATTCCGTTGAAAAACTGAAAAAGGCCTTATAAGCGTAAACCAATAAATTTTTATTGGGGCTTTTGTAGCTAATGTTGTAACATCTCAATAAGGCAGGGCATTCCTGTAACTTCCCCCTTTAGAAAAGGGGGATTGAGGGGGATTTTTTCTAAAGCTGCCCGGACTTATTGAGATGTTACCTAAAGTTCTCCAAAATTAACAAGTATGGCCGGTACTTATACGAATTAAACATAAAGGAAAAGAAAAATGGATTATGATATTAAGGATTTAGGACTTGCAAAACAGGGTCAACTCCGAATTGAGTGGGCCGCTAAGAGTATGCCTGTCTTAAATTCAATAAAAGAAAGGTTTTTTAGAGAGAAGCCACTGTCAGGTTTAAAAATTTCAGCCTGTTTACACGTCACCACAGAGACAGCTGTCTTAGCGGAGACACTTAAGGCGGGAGGTGCCTCAGTAGCCCTCTGCGCATCTAATCCTCTATCTACGCAAGATGATGTTGCTGCTTCCCTGGTGAAAAATAATGAAATCCCTGTATTTGCCATTAAGGGAGAGGATAACGACACATACTACAACCACATACTATCAGCCTTAAAACACAGGCCAAACATTACCATGGACGACGGCGCCGATCTGGTAAGCTCTCTTCACTTTATTGCCCTTAATAGGTGGGATAATGTCTTTAAGACAATAAAACAGTGGGGTCTTTCCCTCACCGAGGAGGAGAGGAAGAATTTTGTTGCTGATGTCATAGGCGGGACAGAGGAAACCACAACAGGGGTGATTCGTCTTAGGTCAATGGAGAAAGACAAGGTGTTGCAGTTTCCGGTTATCTCTGTAAACGATGCCAATACAAAACACCTGTTCGATAACCGATATGGAACAGGGCAAAGCACTATAGATGGAATAATCAGGGCAACAAACAGGCTTATAGCCGGGAGCAACTTTGTTGTAAGTGGCTATGGATGGTGTGGACGTGGAGTTGCCATGAGGGCAAAGGGACACGGCGCAAAGATAGTGATCTGCGAAGTTGAGCCATTAAAGGCCTTAGAGGCGGTAATGGATGGCTATGAGGTAATGACTATTGCAAATGCCGCCAGGATAGGGGACTTTTTTTGCACCCTTACAGGTAATAAGAATGCCATAAGAAAAGAACATTTTTTGGACATGAAAGATGGGGCAATTGTTTCCAACTCCGGTCATTTCAACGTAGAGCTGGACCTGCCCGGACTCACTGAAATTTCCACATCCAAGAAACAAATAAGGGAATTTGTAGAGGAATACACCCTGTCAAACGGAAAAAAGGTCTATATTTTAGGTGAAGGAAGGCTTATTAATCTTGCAGCAGCAGAAGGTCATCCATCAAGTGTTATGGATATGAGCTTTGCAAACCAGGCCCTTTCTACGGAGTATTTATCAAATAAAAAAGAAGGCCTTGATAAAATTGTATATCCAGTGCCGGAGATAATTGACAAAGAGATTGCCAGACTGAAGCTTGCTTCCATGGGAGTTGAGATTGACGTTCTAACGCCTGAGCAGGAAAAATATCTATCCTCCTGGGAGCTTGGCACATAGTAATGCTTGACATAGGTTATTCTGAATAATATAAATAAGGCGATTTAATTTTTGATCTAAATTAATGGGGTCACTTTAAATTAATTTTGAAGTGCAGCAATGAATAATGCCTGGGTGGCGGAATTGGTAGACGCAAGGGACTTAAAATCCCTCGGTCCTTGTTGGCTGTGCGGGTTCGATTCCCGCCCTAGGCACCATAAATATGGGGGTTAATTTTTGCCTGCAAGGGCATGGTTAGCCTCTTATTTATGAAAAGACGACGCCCTTATCTCAGTGCCGTAGGCCAACATTCCAGTCAAAAAACCCGCGAAGATAAAATTAAATCTGCCATGTCCCGTGATATTTTTTGCCTATATTTTCTCTAAGGTAGTGTATCCGAGGTGCAGTAATTTAAGTCCCCAATCCCTGAAAATTACCTCTACCTTTTCCTCGCCCAGGAATCTCGCTATCACGCCGGGTCCAAAGGCTGGATGTGTTATTTTATCTCCCGGTTTAAGTGATGGTGAGCTCTCAGCAGGTTCCTTTAACGTCCTGGCAAAAGATCTGGTGTTTAAAGTTTTTCCAGGCTGGGCATAGGAAGGGCCAGAGGAGTGGTGATCAATAACATCATGGGGCAATGCGCTGATAAATGATGTAAGGCCGCCTTGGTAGTTATCGTTCCATCCTCCATTATTATAGGATAATTCTTGGGATGGATATACCATGATAAGTTTATCTTTGGCCCTTGTAGTTGCAACATATAAAAGCCTCAGTTCTTCCTCTATGCCTTCTGAATTTCGAAATGATCTACCCGGTGGAAAACGGCCATCAACAAGCCAGATGATAAAAACTATCCCCCATTCAAGGCCCTTTGCCGAATGCACAGTGGATAAAGTCAGGTAATCAGACCTGTCTAAGGGCCTAATATCTGAAGAACTTGCAGGTGGTTCAAGGGAAAGATCGTCTAATAATGATCTAAGGCCTTTATATCTAACGGCCATGGAAATTAATTGCTCTAACTCTTGTTTTCTCCTTGGGAAATCATCAAATTTTTCCTCTAAAAAAGGTGAGTAATAATCAATTGCAAGCTCCACTGCATTTTTGGGGCTTAAATCCGGCCGGGAAAGAGAGCTAAAGAGTCTGGCCAGTTTATTTAACTCATCCCTGTGTTTATTGCTCCCAGGCCATTCATTTACCTTAAAAGGCAACATGTCTTCCTTTCTCATCCAGTCTGTTATTGCCTGGCTCTTCCCCGGGCCGATATTCTTTATTAAACGTAAGAGACGACCCCAACTCAGGATGTCCTCCTTATTAAGAATTACCCTGAGATGGGCCAGCAGATCTTTTATATGGGCGGATTCCATAAACTTAAACCCGCCGAACTTGGCAAATGGAATACCCCGGCGTGTAAGTTCAAGCTCCAATTCAAATGAATGGTACCCGGCCCTGAACAAAACAGCCATATCCTTTAATGACCGCCCTTGATCCAATAAGGTCTCTATGGTTCTGCATACATATACTGCCTGATCCCTGTCAGTCCTTGTATCAACGACAATTGGAAGCTCATTACCCTTCTTTCTGGTAAAGAGGCATTTCGTATATTTCTGCCTTGCCTGATTCATCAGGGCATTAGTCATATTAAGTATAGGCTGGGTAGACCTGTAATTTTCTTCCAGCTTTATAACCTTTGCATCTGGGAAATTAGTTGGAAAATCAAACATGTTCTTGAAATTTGCCCCCCTGAATGAGTAAATAGATTGTGAATCGTCACCTACTACCATAATATTTTTATGGTAAGAGCCAAGATACTTTATAATATCTGCCTGGATAGTGTTTGTATCCTGATATTCGTCTACCATTATATATTTATATCTGTTCGATAGACTCCTTCTAATCTCCTCGTTTTCCGTTAAAAGTTGCCTTAGAAAGATAATAAGGTCATCAAAATCCATGAGATTATTTTTTCTTTTATATTCCTTATATGCGTCGAACAGATACTCTATCTGTGGAAGAACAGGCAAGAACTGGGGATATTCCGTCTCTATAACATCGTTTAAGGGTTTTTCCATATTGGCGGTTTTGCTGAGAATAGTGGCAATAGTGGATCTCTTTGGAAGTCTTATATTCTTCCTTTCGCCTGCTACCTCGGAAACAAGCGCATGGGCTGCCTCCTCCATATCAGATCTATCCATAATTGTAAAAGATGGCGAGAAACCAATTTGTTCCGCCTTTTCTCTTAAAATTTGCCTGGCGAGAGAATGAAATGTCCCTCCGGACACATATCTGCATCTGCCATTCGTCAGATCCGCCGCCCTTTCAAGCATCTCTCTCGCTGTCTTTCTCGTAAATGTGAGAAGCAGTATTTCCTCTGGTGAGATACCTTGCTCTACCAGCCAGGCAACCCTGTATATCAGTGTCCTTGTTTTCCCGCTTCCTGCCCCTGCAATAACAAGTATCGGTCCATCAGGGGCTGTTACTGCGGACAACTGGTTTTTGTTTAGGATTTTTTCATATTCTATTTTATTTGACATATTCGATTAATAAAAAAGGTTTATAGTAGTAAATAAATAAATAGCATACAGAGAAACAAGAATGAAGCCCTTTGGCTTTCCAATCTGAAATTTAATCCTCATGAAAACCAACATAGTAAAAACAATAAGAATCATCCATGGAAATGCAAAATTGATTACCTTTTTGTCAACCTCTATGGGGTTCACAAGGGCTGAGACACCTATAATCCAGAGAATATTAAAAATATCTGCGCCAATTATATTCCCTACGGCAATGTCCCCCTCCTTTTTCAGGGCGGCAGTTATGCATGTGCTTATTTCCGGCAGTGATGTTCCTATGGCGATTAATGAAAAACCAATAACCGTTTCCGGCACAGAGAATATTTTTGCAATGTTTATTGATGACCATATTACAATCCTGCTGGATAAGATAACACCGCCTAAGGCCAATATAAATATTATAATCGGTTTACCAACAGCAGGGAAAGACTTAGACTCTTGAGATTTATCATTGGATATTCGATTGTTGCCTCTTCTTTTTATCTCTGTAAATAAAATAAAGGTGATATATGCAAACAGTATAATTACCAGTACAAGCCCCTCCGACCGTGAGAGTATACCGTCAAATGCAAAAAAATAGGATAGACCATCTATAAAAAGGAGAAAGGGGCCTGCAATAACGAGATATCGTCTATCAACAGCAATAGGCGAAAGAGAAACTATGGCACCTAACGCCATTGCAAGGGCATCATCACATATTACCGAGCCTATTGCATTGCCAAGGGCGATCTCCGGATGCCCCAGATACGCAGACTGCACTGAAACGGCGAACTCCGGAGCTGTAGTAGCGAATGCTACCAAAATAATACCAATAAAGACCTTGGGCACACTAAAAATCTCTGAAATTTCTATTGCACTGCTTACAAAATAATCAGCGCTCTTGCTGAGCATATAGAATGCTGCGGCTAAAAAAAGAATAAATAAATATATATTCATTGTCTTAGGTGATTATAATTTTTAAAAAAAATAAAAGCAAACCGAATGCAATTACTATGAACAGGAAGGGAATCATTAAGGCAATAATTATCCTTGTGTAGCTAATCCCATGGGCCTCTTTAAGTCCTGTAATTTGAACAACAGTCATCCATAATTTAGCCACTGTACTTCCTATAAATGGAATTATGCAACATATCATGGCAGCCTGGGAATATGCAAATACCCTGAAGGTGGCCTCAAATTTATTTTTATTGCCCCTCATTATAACAAGCAAGAGATGAGCAATAAAACTTGATAGAAATAGTTCAATTATAACCAATAAGGGTGAAAGAAAGATAAAATAAAGGTAATTTACCGGTGAATTAAATAATATCCCTATGCCTTCAAGGGAATTTTTAATTCCGAATATAGAAAAGAGAAAATCATAGAAAAAAGAAAGCATACTGCCGATAGAGCCTATCAATAAACCAAATGTCAGGGGCTCCATTAATCCACCTTTAACGGGCATAGCGCTGTACATTTTCTTAGGTGAAAACATCGTAGATTTTACTGTATGGAATATGCCTTGCCACAATCCAAGTTCCATACGCCTTTCCCATGGAGTGCCGTATCTTTGTTCGGATTTAACATCTTTATCAGGTCTTGAATACTTAAAGCTGTTCCCACACGTTGGGCACATTACCCATATTGGATCATCGTTTGTTTGCTCTAAATCGACGTTTACCGAATAATTGCACTGGGGACAATTTACCTTTGCCATTGCCGGACTCCAACATTTGAAAAATCAAGTATTGACATAATTATTTTCAACTATTACTATCCTCTCCCATGGAAAGGGATATAAGACTTTATTTAGCGAGACATGGTCAAATTTACGGGTATGAAAAAAGGATTATCTGCGGATTTACAGATAACCCCCTGACTGATATAGGATTAATGCAAATGGAGCGTCTATCTGAAAGGCTCCGGTTAAGCAATATAAACGCTATATATTCAAGCGACCTCCAACGTTCTTATCGTGGGGCCCAGATAGTAGCCAGAGACCATGATGCAAAGATATCCAAACTCAATGAGTTAAGGGAACTTAACTTCGGGATATGGGAAGGCCTCAGCCTTTCAGAGGTTAAAGAACGATTCCCTGAAGACATAAAAAAAAGGCAGTCAGATATCATAAATTACAAGGTGGAAGGCGGAGAAACAATCCATGATTTTTCAAAAAGAATAATCACCTGCTTTAAGTCAATTATTAACGATAATCATGAAAAAGATATTCTCATACTGGCCCACGGCGGGGTAAACAGGATTATTCTCTGCTACCTTCTTGGTATTGAATTTTCAAAACTGTTCAATATTGAACAAAATTATGGATGTCTTAACATCATAGACTTTTTCCCGGATAACAATGCGATTGTCCAGTTAATCAATGGATGATGAGCTTGCACAAAGACATCTGTCTGGGAAATCTCAAACTTTTTATCGATTTCTAAACGCTTATACCTTAACAAGGTTAAATTATCAAGCCGTTAGATATACCCCGGAAGGTTAAAAATTTCTCTGGTTGCCTAAATCAATCAGTGTTAAGAAAATCCAGGGCCTTTCTATCCCTCAGGTTTGGGTAAGAAAGCCTTGCCTTTCCGACCGCCGTGGAATTAATCTCACCGGTTATCCTGTCTTCATCCCCCACTGCCGCCTGTTCAAGTATTCGTCCATTAGGCATTAAAATTCTTGAGCTGCCAAAGAAATCCATATTACCCTCCCTCGGCAGATTGCAAAAGATTAGATAAGCGCTGTTTTCTATAGCCCTTACCGGGAGAAACATATCAAAGGCCTTTTTTTGTGACATAGGTCCTGCCGCCAGACATACTAAATACTCTGCACCTTGAACTGCCAGCATTCTCGGAATCTCAGGCATAAACAATTCATAGCATATAAATATACCGAAAGCGCCGATTGGGGTTTTGAACGTTGATATATTACGTCCAGGCTTAAAGTATTTTCCCTCACAAAATTTTTGCCCCCGATAATTACCGTCCGGCAATGTTATTTTTCTATGAACGCCTATTATGCCGTCCGGGCCTAAGAAAAGGGCTGCATTATATACCTTATCGTCTGATGTATCCCTTAAGGGAAGGCCTATAATAACATATTCGTCCAATCTTGAGCATAATCTGATTAACTTGTTTACCAATACATCATTCATGCTGACGGAAATTTTGTTAAAATCTTCCGTGCTGTAACTCCCTATCACGGAATAACCTGAAATATACATTTCAGGAAATATAACAAGTTTAATTCCTTCTGCACTGGATTTTTCCATGTACTCCATTGCCGTATTTAGATTATGGTTAATGTCTCCGGGTCGAGGAGATATTTGGGCAATGTCGATTTTTAATGTATCCGGCATAATATAACTCAATTTCACCCTGATTTACGTGGGTTCCCAAGGTTTTGATCTTTCCTATGCACGAGCATCAGCGATGTTATAACCTCAGTACCTATTATGCCGTTTGCACTTGAAGAGTGTGTACCTCATCATCAAGCCGGCCCTCAAGAAAGTCTTCAGTCACTTCAAGATCATATCGAGTTTGGAGATTTAACCAAAACTGAGGTGACATGTTAAAAAAACGTCCTAATCGCAAAGCAGTATCCGCTGTGATTGATCTTTTTCCGTGGACAATTTCGTTAATTCGCCTGGGTGGTACACTTGTATTCTTGGCCAGTCTGTACTGGCTAATTCCCATGGGCTTTAAAAATTCATCAAGGAGAATTTCACCCGGATGAATAGGAGGTAAATTTTTGTTTTTCATATGAATCTCCTAATGATAATCAGTAATTTCAACATCATACGTATCGCCATCGCGCCATTTGAAACATATCCCCCATTGGTCGTTGATTCGTATGCCGCGTTGACCTTTTCGCTCTCCTTTTAAAGTTTCTAATCTGTTACCAGGTGGAATGCTTAAAACATTTAATTCGGTAGCTGCATCCAAAATAACTAATTTTCTGCGTGCAAGATGCTGAATGTTTTGGGGTAATTTTCTGGAAAAAAGTCTATTGAATATTTTTTCAGTTTCTTTGCCCCGGAAAGATTTTATCATGTAAATTATAATAACGCATTGCGCTAATAACGTCAAATGTTAAATTTAGAACATGAGAGTGGAGGCGCTTTTATCAGTTATAGGCCACTCTCAAAGTTGATGTTAGCCACTCGATTTATATAAAAGGTTTTTAGCAACCTCAAAACATATCTTTTCAGTAAATAAGGGAAAGTGCTTTTGGAAAATGATACTGAGTATGGATGGATATTAATAGGCTGAAGGGTCAATTTGTAGTTTGATTCCTCTTTCTTGCAATTATCTAAAAATTTTTAGGATTAGAAAAAAATAGCTTGACATTATTGAAATATTATAATGTATTATTTATAAATTATAATATATTATTTTTGCATAGAGTAGAATCAATAATAATTATGGGAACTAATTTATGAGATTAATTAAAAAGAATACTTTACATGAAGAGATTGTCAATAATTTAAAAGACATGATCATGGCAGGAGAAATCAAAGAGGGTGATAAAATAAATGAAAACGAACTTTGTGTCTTCATGGGCATCAGTAAGACTCCTTTACGGGAAGCTTTGAGGGTGCTAAGTGCTGAGAAAATAATTAAGCTTGTCCCCAATAAGGGCTCTTATGTCTGCAAACCAACCATTGAAGAAATTAAGGAAATGTTTGATGTCATGAGTGTTTTAGAAGGAATCTGTGCTCGGACAGCTACGGGAAAAATGACGGATAGCAATTTTGCAAGGTTAGAGAAGCTTCATGAAAAGCTGGAAGAAAGCTTTCAGCGCCGTGATCAGAAAAATTATATCAAGTTTAACAATGTATATCATATATTTCTGCAAGAAGTGGCTGGAAACGAAACGTTGAACCAGATCATCTATGGTTTAAGACAAAAGATTTTGCTGTATAGGTTCAAATCTCTAAACCTGCCTGGTAGGTTTGAGGAATCAATACAGGAACATAGGGAACTTCTGAAGGTTTTTCAAGAAAGAGACCCTGAAAAGGCAGAAATTTTGATAAAAACCCACCTGAAAAATCAGAGCTACGCAGTGGAGAAATTATCCCAAATGATTAATGAGGAAGAACAACAGGAGGTAAGTAAAGATAGGGTGATTACTAATAATCAGTAATTTGTGATAACAAATAAGAAAGGGGGTGGTTGCTTTCAAAATGTAAGATATTAAAGGGCTGTTGAGCAGATTCATTCTTTCGCCTTGCCTAATGTATTTTTTATTAATGTAAGGCTGAGTTTAGGTGACTGAAGCCTCAGGCAACAACTACTAAAAAGATTGGGAGTGTGTAAATCGTTGGATCAAATTATCAAAAAGGGGGATTAAAAATGAAATCAAGAAAACTGTTTTTTGTTTCATTCATTATTTTTGCTGTGACTTTTTCAATGATATTTTTGAAAACTGGAACCTCATGTGCCAAATCTATAACCTTGAAGGTTTCTCATCAATTTGCTGCTGGAGATATCCGAGACATGATGGGCCGGGTATTTGGTGATATGGTAACCAAAAAGACAAACGGGGAAATCAAATTCCGCTACTACCCTTCGAAATCACTTTATAAACCAAAAGATCAGTGGGATGCTATGCGTAAAGGTGGTTTAGATATGGCGGTATTCCCTTTGGATTATGCATCTGGAAAGGTGCCTCAATTCTCAATTACCTTAATGCCATGTTCAGTAGCCAACATTAAACAAGGACTCACCTGGAGAAATAAACCTATCGGTAAAAAGGTAGAGGCCCTGATGGAACAAAATGGTGTTAAAAATCTTCTCTGGGCATGGTTTGATGGGGGAATTGGCAGCAAGATAAAACAAATAAAAGTTCCAACCGATGTGGCAGGAACAAAACTGAGGGCGGCCGGTAAAAAATATGAATTTATGATGCGAGAGGCCGGAGCTTCTATCACCAGCATGCCTTCATCAGAAATTTACCATGCGCTTGCAACTGGTGTTTTGGATACCACGATGACATCCTCTGCCTCTTTTGTTACGTACCGACTCTACGAAGTGCTAAAGTATATTAATGCACCAGTAGATTATGCTATTTGGTATATGGCTGAAAATTTATGTATTTCCATGAAAACATGGAATAGACTCACACCTGGTCAGCAAAAAATCTTTCTGGAAACAGCCGAATGGATGCATGAAAATTGGATATTTCAAAATTTTAAAACATTATCGGAAAAGCTTGTAACAGAATATACAAAAGCCGGAAGAGAAGTCCATTTCATGAATAAACAAGAGTTTGAAGCATGGCTGGCGTTTTCCAAAAAAACGGCATGGAAAGACTTCGCCGAAACAGTAGACGGAGGCCAGGAACTCCTGGATCTTGCCGTGGCAGCCATGAAATAAAAAATTTTCATTTACTCAACTAATATTTGATGCATTCGTAAAAAGTCATAAAACGCAAATATTATACCAACATTTAGTGTCTGATGTTGCGTCATATAAAATATAATGTAGTGATATTTTAAATCGTTGACTTTTTATGAGCCTATCATATTTGAGATACCGTAATAAGTCCCTCTAAAAAAGGGGGGCTTATTACTAAATATGGGATAAAGGTCTCTCAGCGGAATTCAAAATAGTGAAATAATGCAAGGTACATATCATGAAAAAAGTGTTGATAAAATTACAATGGGCAGTTGAGGCGCTAAGTTCCATTACTGGAGTAATAGCAGCCTTATGCACAGGTGCTGCAGCCTTAATTATAACAGAAGGGGTTGTGGTTAGAAAAGTTTTCGGGTTATCTGCGATCTGGCAAATTGAAGCATCAGTCTTTTTGCTTATTTTTGCCACCTTTGTTGGGGCTCCTTTTGTCCAGAAGCACGAACATCATATCAATGTTGATTTAGTTCTCCTTCTACTCTCTGCTAAAACCAGGCAGTTAGTCATTATTATTGTTTCTGTATTAACATGCATCCTTTCTGGAATAATTGGATGGTTTGCATGGCCTATGTGGTGGGAAGCCGTTGTTAGAAATGATCATTCGATGAGTTTATGGGGTCCGCCCCTTTGGATTCCTTATTTTTTTGTACCATTTGGTATGTCGCTGCTTTTCTTGTTATATATTTTTTATATAATTAAGAAAATAACTTCTTTTAAAGAAAGTGAGGTGGATGAAACAACTGCGATATCTGAATTAAAAGACATAGAATTATCTGAAGCCGATCAGGGCACGAAAAAGTAATCAACAATCCTGGAAAAGGAAAAACCATTATGAATGAATATCTACTTACTGTATTGTTATTTGGAAGTGCGCTAATTCTGCTAATGTCAGGCATTCCTATATGGGCAGGGTTAGCCGGTATATCTATGTTATTTATTATCATATTTTCTCCACGTCTTTTAACCACGGTCCCATTCATAGTCTATGGCAGCATGGATAATTTTGCGCTATTGGCCATCCCTCTTTTCATTCTTCTCAGCACCCCTATAGCCAAGTCAAATGCAAGCAGGGATTTATATGAGACATTGCACAAATGGCTTTATAAGATCCCCGGAGGACTCGGTATTGCAAACCTAATTGGCTGTGGCGTCTTTGCTGCTTTATGCGGCTCCAGTCCTGCTACTGCTGCTGCCATCGGGGGTATTGGCATTCCTGAAATGAGAAAGCGTGGTTACTCCCCTGCATTGGCCACAGGATTAATTGCCCATGGTGGCACGTTAGGTATTCTTATTCCGCCAAGTGTTACCATGATCCTTTACGGCGTAGCCACTGAGAGCTCTATTGGCAAATGCTTCATCGCAGGCGTCTTACCGGGTATCCTCTTAGTCATCTTGAGCTGCGTTTGGGTTGGGATGGTTTTTTATTACCGAAAATTTGTGCCTGCCAAACAGGGGTCCGTATATTATATTGAACAGAAGGATGTCGTACGAAAGTATTCCTGGATAGAAAGATTTACCTCTCTTGTCAATATCCTGCCATTTGTCTTAATCATATTTGGAATAATGGGTTCCCTGTATGGAGGGTGGGCTACCCCAAGCGAGGCTGCAGCAATTGGGGTTGTTTTTTCTTTCTTTTTTGTAATGACAATATATAAGATCTATAAGCCAAAAGAACTCTTGCAAATATTCTTAGAGTCCTTACATGAAGGCTCCATGATATTGATGATCATGGCTGCAGCCTTGCTTTTCGCCTATGTGTCCTCTGATCTCTACGCGACACAAACGCTTGGTGAGCTTATCCTGAAGCTTCCAGTGGGACCCTGGGGGATCATTATCGTCATTAATATCTTTCTTTTAATTTTAGGGTGCTTTATACCCCCAGCAGCTGTTATCTTAATGGTAGCCCCCTTGTTGATCCCTGTAATCAAAGGATTGGGGTTTGATCCTATATGGTTTGCGGTCATTATGACGATTAATCTTGAGATAGGTCTGGTGACACCACCTGTAGGGCTTAATCTTTATATTGTTAAGAATATTGCCCCCGATGTACCAATGTCTCAAGTCTTATTGGGCGTACTTCCTTTTTTCATTATAGACGGAATTGTCATTGTATGTGTTTGTATATGGCCAGGATTAGCTGTGTGGCTCCCAAATATGATGATAGGCTAAATTCATTTTTATGGGGAGAATTTGTTCTCCTATTCCAATTTCCTGTAGATTAAGAATTAAGTGTGGGATGATTTAAGGATCCTGTCTTTTGAAAAAACCGGAAATGGTTAAACTAAATATCTACATAGGGGGTTTAGGGAAAATTCATCAAGGCTATATGTATTTTTTTTAGAAGCATATTGCCGCATAGATAAAAAAATAAGTATGGTGTAAATCATGATCAATATAGCTGTTATTATCCCGGGAGAGTTAGACCAGGAAGAGTTGGACAGGAGAATAGCACATATTAATAAATTTGTATCTTCGGCAACTACAGTTAAAGGTTTTTTATTTAAAGGGGACCCCAGGGGGATCAAAAACGGCGGTGATGTTTCTCTCCTTGCCAATGAAACGATGAAGATGACCATTGATGCTGAGAAGCAAGGCTTTGATGGGGTAGTTATCCATGGCATCTGTGACTTTGGCATTGAAGCTGCGCGGGGGGCAGTTGATATTCCAGTTGTTGGCCTTGGTTCAGCTACTTTTCACCTTGCTTGTCAATTAGCTGATCGATTTGGTGTTGTAACTAAAAGTGAGGCTACTATTCCTGAGTTTTCCAGAAGAATCCAATTGATGGGTTGTTTTATTCGTATAACTTCTATGAGAGCACTGAATATTCCCGAGCTGGAATTGAAAAAACAGAGTAAAAAATTAAGAGATCGGTTTATGGAGATTGCTCGATATCAAATCGAAAAGGAGGGTGCCCAGCTTATCATTGCGGGTTACTCTGCCATTTTAAGTGCATTGGAAGAAGGAGAAAGGGAAAAAATTGAAGAAGAACTCGATGTTCCTGTCTTAGATGGAGTGCCCATTGCAATTAAGACGGCTGAAATGCTGATCAAACTGAAATTATGTCATAGCCATAAAGCGTACCCAAAAAGCAAATAGCCCTTCACAGGGTAATATTTATTTTTCTCTCGTGGTAAATGAGCCACTAACTTTATTTATATTAAAACTGATAGTTAGTTTATTGTGATGAAATTAAAAGCAAATCACAATTAAAAGCCAATTAAGCAGAAGCATTATTACCTAATGAAATATTTAGTCGAAAACAATACTAATCGATTTGTATTATACGCAATATTAACGATATATTATGAGGGTTTTTTTTATTCCTTCATTTACTCAGAGGAGGTAATATGAGTGGTAAATCTTTAAAGGATTATTTTATGGATAGCTCCTTAGCCCAAGGAGAAAAAAAAGCAATAAGTTTTTTTCGGAAAGGCATGGTAGAGACAGAGATCTCCTATAAAGAGTTGAATCAGGATTCTAACAGAATGGCCAATACCTTCCTGGATAGAGGAGTTACCAAGGGAGACAGGGTAATCCTCTACCTACAAAAATCTCTGGCCTTTATCATCGCTCATTGTGCACTGCAAAAGATAGGAGCTATTGGAGTACCTTTGAATCCAGGGTTTAAACAATCTGAAATGGAATACCTGCTTGAGGATACTCAAGCAAAATTAGTGCTATCAGGCCCTGAACAAGAGGCCATAATAAAGGAAATAGACCCCAGGCTAAGCACTATTGTGATTCACACCGAAAGACCTTACCAGGATCTTAATTTTTTCAGCTCGGCCTCAGATAGCATGCCCCAGATAGAAATCAAACCGGAAGATCCGGGACTTATCATCTATACCTCGGGTACCACAGGAAAACCCAAAGGAGCTATCCTTACACAGGGGAATCTTGTCCATGATGCAAGAAACATTATCAATATATGGGAGATAACAGAATCTGATGTGGTATGTCATGCGCTTCCTCTCTTCCATGTCCATGGACTTTGTTTTGAACTCAATACTGCCTTAATGTCAGGAGCTCACACGATAATGCTTGATAGATTTTCTCCGGAGGAGGTTATAGAGGCATTGACAAAAAGAGAGGGTGAATATGTTTGTAGGGTATTTATGGCTGTTCCTGCTGTATATGCTAAATTAATGGACTATGTGGGAGAGAGAAGGCTGGATTTTGAGCATATACGCTTATGGACATCGGGCTCAGCACCACTCCTGGTAAAAGACTTCAAGAAGATAAAGAGTATATTTGGCAAGGAACCCGTGGAACGTGAGGGCATGACAGAGACTGGGATGAATTTTTCTAACCCTGTACGGGGTGTGAGGAAGCCCGGTTCCATCGGGTTACCCTTACCGAATCTTGAGGTGAGGATAGTGGACCCTGAGACGCTTGTAGATGTGGGTCCTGGCCAAACAGGCGAGATCTTACTCAAGGGCCCTGCCATTACCCCTGGTTATTGGCGAAAGCCTGAAGAGACGGGTAAGGCATTTGAAAAAGACTGGTTTAAAAGCGGTGATCTTGGTAGAGTCGATAAGGATGGTTACTATTATCTTACAGATCGCATCAAGCATATTATCATATCAGGAGGGGAAAACATCTCCCCAAAGGAGGTGGAGACTGTTATAAATCAGGTTGAGGGAGTAGCTGAGTCCTCCGTAGTTGGTATCCCCGATGAAAAATGGGGAGAAAAGGTGGTAGCAGTCGTTGTTCCAAAATCTGGCTCAAAGGTTGAACCCCATACGGTTCAAACGTTCTGCAAGAAACATCTTCACGATTGGAAAGTCCCTAAAGATATTGTTTTTTTAAAAGAGTTGCCCAAAAACAAAATGGGAAAGGTATTAAAAGAAGAGATAAAAAAAGCTTTTACAAACTGAATAAGCCTGAAAAATATTTCAGATATAAAGATTGCTATTCTCTCTATGCACCCAAAGAAGGTAAATATCGATCAGTTTTAGAGATGGGTTTCAAAGCATATTTTAAAGTATCCTAAGTCGTATTGTTTTAGGCATTTGAGAATGGTTGCGTTTGCTAATGATTAATCAAGTATTTCTACCTATTATAGATAGAAATAGGCATAAAAAAACTACCCCTTTTGATAAATGGGTGTGGTTTTTTTATTTTTAAGTAAAGTACCTGATGGAACTTATCTTTTCGCTCATATATAACATTCTGTAAAATCGTTTATACTTAGAGTAAATAATATAAAAAGGAGAAGGAAAATGAGAGAATATCCAAAATATAAAAAGGTGCTTTTTTGTACGGATTTTTCTGAAAATTCAGATTATGCCTTTGAATTTGCATATGGTATTGCAAAAAGAGATGAGGGCCTTCTTTATGTTTTACATGTATTGCCTGATAATCCCCATCAGGCATATGCAGAGCGCTATATAGACAAGGAGGACTTAGAAAAGATACGGAAAAGCATTGGGGAAGATTTATATAATAAACACAGGGAGCACTATATAGAAAAGATAGAGAATGAGATTAAATTTGAGATTGTTACCAAAACGGGCAGGGGAGATAAAGAAATACTCAAATTTGCAAAGAAGGAAAATGTAGATATTATTGTTATGGGTACGCATGGTAAAACAGGAATAGAGCATGTCTTTTTTGGGAGTGTTGCTGAAAAGGTAATCCGGAATAGTACACTTCCTGTGTTTATAATCCCCTGTAAGAAAAAGATTGAACGATATTAGGGCAAGGCATAAAAATACTTCTCAAAGCCAAACAGAGAATTAGATGGCATTCCAATTAGCTTGTATCCTCTTTAATTAGGAGCCTATCCGAGAATTTGTGACTAATTATAGAAAAAGGAGGAAAAAATGTCTGAGTTAAAACAAAAGATACTGGAAAAAGTGAAATGCCCAACGCTTTCAGCGTTATCTACTGTAACGGAGGACGGAAAGCCCTGGGTCCGTTATGTGGTACCCTTTGCAGATGAAAACTTGATATTCTGGTTAGCCACTTTTATCAATTCTCGAAAGGTCGCCCAGATCAAGAAGAACCCGGAAGTCCACCTTGCCACCGGCGTGATTGATCCGGAAAAAGCGGAATCCTACCTTCAGGTCCAGGGACGGGCCGAGATCCTGACCGATGAAGAGACAAAAAAGGCGATCTGGCTTGATCATCTCAAGGGTATATTCAGCGGTCCTGATGACTCCAATTACTGCGTCTGCAAGATAACACCCTACAGGATAGAATTTCAGGGCATGGGTATGCAGCCAGCCCAGGTGTGGGAACCTTAACTCTGGAGTTTCAATATTACAAAAGGGTGCCCCGCAATTATGACGCCTACCATGAACGGGCTACCTTCCTGATGCACAATGGACTGACTGCCATGATCAATGAAGAGATTTCCAAAGACTTTTTCTCTTCCTCCATTTCGGACTATGCCTTTTCTGATTTCAAAAATATGTCTCCTATTCATCAATGGCTCAGGACTGTAATAGGATGATTTTGATCACTGGGGATATCCCATATACCTACCTTCCCAGTAGAAACCCTTCTACTTGTTTTATGACCATATTGATCCCGCTATCATGGGAAGTATTTAAAATTGACACGCCGGCCTATTTTACCTATACTTTCCATCTAATGAAGTGAATTATTATAAATCAAGTGACTACTCACGTAGTCAGGTTGAAGCTGTTTAGACTGAAGGCTGAAGGAGTTCAAAAGCACGATTGACGCACTTTGGTGGAAATAGAGTAGATTCTCGCACCAAACATGGCTTCAAAACGAGCCGTATTCCTATTTTTCCTAATAGTCTTCAGACTTCAGGCTAAACAGCTGAGTAGTTACTAAATCAATTCAATTCTTGACAACAAAAATTGTTTAATATCCTAAAAGTAATTTCCCTTATTTAAGGTGGGCCTTGTTTGCCGCTGCTTTTTATAACAAAATAGCACTTGAATGATAGATAAGGAAAGGTCAATAGCTGCCTTAATATAAAAAAGATAAATTTAATGAAAACAAAAAAAAGAAAAACAGGTTACTTCCAACGATTTCAGACCTTTACTATGAACAGGATGATGCCATCCTCGGTAATGGAGAAAAACAGTCTTACTTTTTGGCGCGCGCGTATTTTGTTTGCGATTCTTTTTGGAGGGCTGCTGATATTTTCTATTGCCTTAGTGCCTATATTTATCATGATCATCAAGGAAAGAATCTGGGGTCTGGCAATCATTGATGGAACCGCCTTGATAATTAGCATCAATTTATTACTTTCACGACGTCTGGAATATGAAACTCGTGCGGCAATAACTTTGCTCATAACCTATGCCGTCGGTCTGGCCGTAATTATTATTGTTGGACCAATGAGTGGCGGCCCGGCATGGCTGTTTACTTTTGCAGTTTTAGCCGGGGTTTTCTTAGGATCAAAAGCCGCAATTATGGCCCTAACCATTAATACAATCACCCTGACGATTATAGGCTGGCTCATAATTACAGCCCGATTTGGCAGTACATTTCCTTTTTTCAACACCTTTGAAGCAATGATAGCTGCAGGCGCAAATTTCATAGCCTTGAATGCGGTTGCCGCCATATCCGTATCAATACTGGTAAAAGGACTTGCTGAAACTCATCAGAAGGAAAGAGATTTGAATAGCGCCCTGGAAAGTGAACGTTTGAACCTGATAGAAGAAAAGAAAAAACTGGAAGTGGAAATCGAGGGACGTATGCAGGTTGAGAAGGCACTGCAGGATAGCGAAAAGAGATATAGGAAATTAGCGGATTCATTGCCGCAAATAGTTTTTGAAACAGATGAGAAAGGGAATTTGACCTTCACAAACCGTAATGCCTTTGATCTTTTTGGTTATACCAGAAGTGATTTTAAAGAAGGCTTGAGTGCCATCCAGATGCTTGTTCCTGAGGATCGTAATATAGCGATAAATTATATGCAGAAGGTATTAAATGGGGAGAGTATGGGCGGTATTGAATATACTGCCCAGAGAAAAGACGGCAGTACCTTCCCTGTTGTAATACACTCTAATCCTATTATCCGTGAAAACAAAACTATGGGTATGAGCGGGATTATCATAGATTTAACTACTCTCAAACAAGCAGAGCTGGCGCTCCAACATAGCGAAGAGCGTTATCGGTCTTTGGTGGAAAATACTATATATGGGTATTTTATCTTTGAAATTCCTTCAGGGAGGTTCCTCTTTCTTAACCAAAGGTCCTGCGATCTTTATGGGTATCCGATGCAAGAAGGCTTGGAGCTTTCAATCTGGGATGTAATGTCTCCTGAGGATCACGAAGATATCCGGAAGCTCATCAAGGAGCAGTTAGAGCATAAAAGATTGAGCTCTGAACACCGAATTTACAACGCAGTGCGTAAAGACGGCTCAACTTTCCGCATTGAAATCTACACATCCTTTATAACCTTTAAGGACAAGCCTGTTATCCAGGGTGTTCTCCGAGATGTTACCGAACAGGAACGGCTTGAGCACCAGCTCCAACAATCCCAGAGAATGAAGGCCATCGGTACCCTGGCCGGTGGTATTGCCCATGATTTTAACAACCTGCTTATGGGGATCCAGGGCTATGCCTCCCTCATGCTTTTAGATCTTGACACGAGCCATCCTCATCATGAAAAGCTCAAAAACATAGAGCAATACGTCCAAAACGGCTCGGAACTCACTAAACAGTTATTGGGTTTTGCCATGGGTGGGAAATACGAGGTTAAACCCACTGATATTAATGAGCTGATAAAAAAGAATTCTCGGATATTCGGACGAACCAGAAAAGAGGTCAGGTTTCATGAAAAATATCAGAAAAACCTCTGGACGGTGGAAGTAGATCAGGGGCAAATGGAACAAATTTTCTTAAATCTTTACATTAATGCATGGCAAGCAATGCCCGGAGGCGGGGAATTATATCTAAAGACGGAAAATGTTATCCTTGATGAAAATTACGTAAAGTCCCATGACGTGGAGCCTGGAAGATATATCAAAATCTCCGTCACAGATACCGGGACGGGCATGGATGAGGATACCAAACAAAGGATATTTGATCCCTTCTTTACCACAAAAGAGATGGGGCGGGGAACCGGCTTGGGCTTAGCCTCTGCATACGGCATCATAAAAAACCATGGCGGCTTTATCAATGTTTATAGCGAGCAAGGTCAAGGAACCACCTTTAACATTTACTTTCCTGTTTCCGAGAAAGGGCTTTCAGGGGAAAAAGGGTTTGCTGAAGAAGTTTTAAGGGGCACTGAGATGGTCCTTTTTGTGGATGATGAGGATATAATAATTGATGTTGGCGAACAGTTATTGGAAAAATTGGGATACAGCGTGCTTAAAGCGAAAAATGGAAGAGACGCATTAGATATCTATAAGGAAAAACGGGATATAATAGATATAGTTGTACTGGATATGATAATGCCGGAAATGAACGGTGGAGATGTTTATGACAGGCTTAAAGAAAGCAACCCTGAAATAAAGGTTATTCTTTCCAGCGGGTACAGTGTTAATGGGCTGGCTCAAGATATTCTTGACCGAGGTTGTAATGGCTTTATACAAAAGCCTTTTAATCTTAAGGAATTGTCACACAAATTAAGGGAAATTCTGGATAAAAAATAGGTAACCGTTCACGGTTCAAAGGTTTCCCGCTTACAGCGGGATTCAAAGGTTCCATTTTCGTCACCAGACTGAATTGGAGATGCGTATTTACGAGAAAAACGTCAGCTTTGTCAGGCCTAATCCAAAATTTGGAGATAAATTGGCAATTATTTAGGAAAATGTGCATATTTGACTATAACTTCTGGCCTTTAATGCCTTTTTTGTCCTTAACCCTGAATCCCGCTTTCAGCGGGAAACCTTGAACCCGTGAACGGTTACAAAAATAGATTCATGTATGACACATTTTATCTGAATATGCCCCGAATAATGCCCCAGAATGGAAGAAAATGGATCTGCGTTTTGTCTATTTTGATCCTTTCCTTGAGTTCAAAAAACCTTTTTCTGCCTACCAAAGATTCATGTATCTTCTCTTTCAACTCAATGCTGCCCGATCCGGATACGATGAACTTATAAGGAAGATTCAAATCATAAAGCCCTTTGAGAAATAGGCCTGCATCCTCCCTTC
>Ga0307990_1000265_pt1 | contig 50264 bp, 42 predicted proteins | sample EllFjometagen129_FD_203168 | JGI IMG/M metagenome (GOLD analysis project Ga0307990, IMG submission 203168) | Marine microbial communities from Ellis Fjord, Antarctic Ocean - #129 | ecosystem: Environmental > Aquatic > Marine > Unclassified | place: Southern Ocean | collected 2014-10-08
TCAATATATAAATGAACATGCTGTAATTCCCGGACAAGGAAGAAATCGTGGATTTAAGGGCAATGGACACGATTATGCTTATGCATCCGGATATCTATCGTTTACACCAAAAAAATATTTGAATTTTTGCATTGGACACGGGAAAAACTTTATTGGAGAAGGTTACAGATCATTATTATTATCAGACTTTTCTTTTAATTATCCTTTTGTTAGAACAACAATTACACTAAATAAATTTCAATACACTTCAATGTTTACTGCTCATCAGGAAATAAAACCTGCCGACTCAAGATTACTTGCTTACCAAAGGAAACATGGCTCTTTTAATTATTTGAGTTGGCTGATTAATAAACGAATTCAAATTGGTTTATTTGAAGGAATTATATGGAAAACTACATATTCGAACTCAAATAATAATTTTGACATAAATTACTTTGATCCGGTAATAATGGTTCGCCCGTTGCAATACGGATTAAGCGATGAAAATAATGTTGTATTAGGTTTAAATGCAAAAATAAAAATAATTAACTCTATTCAGCTTTACGGTCAATATATGCTTGATGATGTAATAAATGATTATATCGGTGAAAAAAACGGATATCAGATTGGAATTAAATTTTTTGAAATCTTTAAATTGAAAAATTTGTATTTACAAGCAGAATATAATAGCGTATCCCCTTATACTTATGGACATGTAGACCACTTCCAAAATTATTCTAATGCAAATGAGCCACTTGCCCATCCTTTGGGTGCTAATTTTAAAGAAGTAATTGGTATTATGCATTATAAAATTAATGACTTTTTTATAGATTTCAAATACATAAAATCAAATATTAATACAAGTTTAAATAATTATCACTGCGGTTCAAACATTTTTCTTTCAGATACTTTGGCCTGTGAACTAATTCCAACAAATGATATAAAATATTTAAAATCAACAATAACACATATTTCATTGAGATTGGGCTTTTTAATTAATCCAAGAAACAATATGCATCTTTTTGCAGGTTTTGTAAATCGCAAGTTTATTAACAATTCAATTAGTACCGAAACTAATTATATTTTTCTGGGTATCAGAGCTTCTCTAAATAATCACTATTATGATTTTTAACAATATAGTGTACATTATGTTCGTTATAATTATATTGCCGTTTGATTAATTTCATAATATTTAACTCTGTGTCAAAATTCAAAAAAATAATTAAATGGGTTTTAATTAGCATTGCTATAATAATAGCATTGATTATTGGGACAGGATTAGTTATTGCTAATTTTTACGGAGATGAAGTAAAAAGCTATGTAATTGAAGAACTTAATCAATACATTAAAACAGAAATCAGTGTTAATGACATTAATTTTAGTGTTTTTAAAAAATTCCCAAATGCATCTCTTGAATTAACAGATGTTGTCGCAATGTCAAGCGATGAGTTTAATAAAAATAATTTTAAAAAGAGAAATACCGACACCTTGTTTACTGCAAAAAGCCTTTTCCTTCAATTTAACATTATTGATATTATAAAGAAAAACTATAAGCTTAAAACTATTGATGTTGACAAAGGGAGTTTAAATATATATATAGATAATAAAGGTAATGATAACTTTCATTTTTGGAAAGAAAGTTCAAGTACAAATTCAAATTTTGAATTACAGCTTAAAAAACTAATATTTAATAATATAAATCTGCGATTTATTAACATTCCAAAGGGCGTTGAATTAGAAACTTTTACATCTTATTTGGATTTGTCAGGCGATTTTGCATCAGGCGATTATCAACTCGGAACTAACGGCACTTTCAAAATCTATAAATTTAAGTTTGATGATATTAATTATTTTGTCTCAAAAAATGTTGAGTTGGATTTAAATCTGGATGTTAAAAATAATTATTATAATATTCATAAAGGGAATCTAAAAGTAGAAGGAATACTATTCAATATTAATGGAAATATAATTGCCGGTGAAACAAGCGATATTAATTTAGAGATTAAAGGTAAAGATATTAATATAAAGTCATTTATATCGCTTTTACCGGATAAATATAAAAATAAAGTAGATGATTTTAACAGTAATGGAATATTTTATTTTAATTCCAGTATTATCGGCAAAACCAACAGCATTAAAACACCACATATTGAAATAAGTTTTGGAGTAGAAAATGGCGAAATTGAGCGAAAAAATACTACCGTAAAACTAACAAATGTAAATATAACAGGAATTTACAGCAACGGTTCAAGAAATAACATTAGCAGTTCATATTTGTATTTTAATAATTTTGATATTAAAATGGGTAATAGTCAACTTGTTGGAAGCTACAAAATGGAAAATCTTAAAAGACCTAAAATTGAATTAATTGCTGAAGCCAAAATTGAACTTAAAGAGTTACATGAGTTTTTCGAATTTGATACAATTGAAAATATTTCCGGATTAATTCAAACAAATTTTAAATTTAAAGGAAGACTCAACAGCATTAATGAGTTTACAGTAAAGGATTTTAGAAGAGCTAAAACAGAAGGAAAACTAAACATAAAAAACGGACAATTAAAAATTGAAAATAATGATTACAACTTTTTAGATATTTATGGCGATTTTACTTTTAAGAATAATGATATTCGTATAGATAGTACAAGAATGACTGTAAATGAAAATGACATTTTGGTTCATGGTTTTTTCAAAAACATTTTAAGCTATATTCTGGTTAAAGATCAAAATCTAATAATTGACGGGTACATAAAATCAAAATCGATTGATATTGAAAAATTATTTGTAATAGGAGAAAATGATCTGAATAAAAATGAAGGATATAATTTTCCCGATAACATTCTATTAAATGCAAAAATTGTAATTGGCAAATTTAAATTTAACAGATTTAAAGCAGAGAATGTGCATGGAACAATTTATTACAGAAATAAAACTCTGAATGCCTCTCCTTTGCATTTCAACACCATGACCGGTAATTTGAAAACTACAGGGACAATTGCACAAAACACCAACAATACATTTACTACAAAATTTGTAACAGAACTTAAAAATATTGACGTTGAAAAACTGTTTTATACATTTAAAGATTTCGGGCAAAATTTCATCAGACAGGAACACTTAAAAGGTAAAGTAAGTTCTAATATTAATTTTTCATCAAATTGGTCAGATAAATTTGAGGTAAATGAAAAAAGTATTATTGCAGATGGTAACATCAATATAAAGAATGGCGAATTGGTTGATTTTGAGCCAATAGAAAGATTGTCGAAATATATTGCACTTGAAGAGTTGAGGCATATTAAATTCTCTACTCTGGAAAATGATATTTTTATAAAAGACAGGAAAATAACTATTCCACAAATGGAAATAAAATCAACGGCTGCCGAAATTGAATTATCGGGCGAACATACATTTGATAATCACATATTGTATAGAATTAAAATTTTACTTTCTGATGTCCTTTCAAAAAAAGCTAAAAAGGAAAACAACGAATTTGGTGTTATTGAAGATGATGGACTTGGACGAACAAGCTTGTATTTGTCAATTACGGGAACAACAGATGATTATAAAATAACTTATGATACTAAAAAAGTTAAAGACCATATTAAGCAAAGCCTGAAAGAGGAAAAACAAAATTTGAAATCAATACTTAACGAAGAATTTGGTTGGTTTAAAAATGATTCCACAATTATCCGTAATAATCAAAATAATGACGATAATTCTAATACCAATTTTTCAATAATCTGGGAAGAAGAAGAGGAGGAGCCTCTGGAAGAGGAAGATGATGATGATAATTGGTAAAGTTTAATACCAATTGGACAACTTGTTACGTTTTTATCAGACTATTTTCATAGCCCGTGCTAATACTTCGATATAGCATCTGCATCAACCAAATAAATATTAGAATTATTCATTTTCAATGCCATTGTTAATATAATCGTTTTTGACAAATTATTAAAATATTATTTTTCAAATTATCTTATGCGAATTGAAAAACATTCCACATATTGAAACAAATACATGAAAATAATCGTATATTTTAATAGAAAGCTTAAAACATTTATAGTTCCAAATATCATGCTAAAGTTTAATTTAAAAATATCAAAAACAAAATACAGGTTTAATCCTGAAACTTTAGTATTTGAAAAAACAGGCAATAATATAAAACAAAAGCTTCTCAAATCTTTTAAATATATAATCTCTACAATGTTTTTCGCAATCATAATTTATTTTTTATATGCATTTTGTATTGATACTCCGAAAGTAAAACATTTTAAAAAAGAAAATAATCAACTTATTGCGCAATATGAAATATTGAATAATAAAATAATTGCAATTGACAGTGTATTTAAAGATATTCAGGATCAAGACGACAATATATACAGGACAATATTCGGTTTAGATCCTTTGCCTTCGACTATTAGAGAGGCCGGGTTTGGTGGAGTTAATAAGTATCATAAATTAGAGGGTTATGATAATTCTGAAATAGTGTTAAAAACTGCAAAAAAAATGGATAAACTTTTAACACAATTCCATATACAAGAAAATTCTTATGATGAAATAATGAACATGGCATGTTTAAATATTAAAAAGTTGCGTTGTATTCCTGCAATTCAACCAATAGAAAATAAAGATTTAAAAAGAATATCTTCCGGTTATGGAATGAGATATCATCCAATATTAAGAATTAGGAAATTGCATAGGGGTATGGATTTTGCAGCACCACGTGGAACTGATGTTTATGCAACAGGTTATGGTGTTGTAAAAAAAGTTAAATACTCCCGACGAGGTTATGGGAACATGATTGTGATAGATCATGGCTATGGATATGAAACATTATATGCTCATTTACGAAAAATATTTATTGAAAAAGGAGATAGGGTAAAAAGAGGACAAATTATTGCAAGTGTTGGTAATACCGGTTTTTCAACAGGTCCACACCTTCATTATGAAATACACAAACATGGTATTCCTGTAAATCCTGTTAATTATTACTTTAATGATCTGACTCCGGAACAATTTTTAGAAGTAAAAAGAATGTCAGAATTAGATATAACTCCTTTTGATTAAGTGAAAAGTTTAAAATAAGTTCATCAGAATTGACGATATTATTTTTTTCTTTATAAAGGCAAAATTTTCAAGCATAGCTGTAGTTACGGTTTAAAATTTTAACGAAGAAAAAGGAAAAAAGAACAAGTCAAAATGGGGAAATTATTTTGAACCTTTCACTAAGTTACATCAAAGAAAAATTGTAAGTAATTGTACCTGTTTGTTCAATTGATTTAAAATCGTTACTAAAACGCACTTTCCACGCAGCTTTTTTTGCAGAACGCATTAATCCTTCATCACTTGTTGTTGTTCCTTTTCCTATATCAACACGTATTACCTTACCGTATTTATCAACCTTAATATTTACAACAACTTTACCGTAAACATTTCCCGGAGGATAATCCGGTTTTGGAAATTTCCCTACAGGACTTCTTCCTTTTAAATTATAATTAATACCATTTCCAACTCCTCCACCTGTATAATTATCAGAATTAGCTCCATCGGGGTCTCCCATATTTCCATCGCCATTGGTATTACCTTCACTTGTATTAGTATTTCCCGTATATAGTGCATTATTATTAACTTCCGGCTGTTCTTCTACGTTATCTTCAGTATTATTGTCATTATTTTCAGGAGTGTTATTATTTTCTATAACAACAGTTTCAATATCATCTTGCACTAAAATTTCTTCCTCAGTATTTTCCGAATTATTATTTGCGTTTGATGTATTATTTTCGACAGACTCAGGTTCTTCATCACCAAGTCCTGTTTCAGAATCTCCAAAATCAATTAATATGCCTTCCGGTTCAGGAAATTCAGCAGGAGGAGCAGTAAAACTTAAAAAAATAAATAATAATACAAGCATGAGGTGGAACAAAACTGTACCAATTAAACCATTTTTATTATTTTTCCAAAAAACACTCATTTATTTAGGATTGGTTGCTAAAATTAGTCTGTATTTATTGTCTTTTGCTATATTCATAATTTTTACCACATACTCTATCGGAACAGCTTTTTCTGCATGCAATGCAATAGTTGGTTCTTTTTCACCAAAAAGTTTTTGTTGCAAAATTTGTTCCAAATTTTCAATATCAACAATATCACGCTCTACGGCAAATATTAAATCTTCAGTTATTGAGACGGTAGTTGTTGCTTGTTTATCCGATTGATAAGAACTGTTTGGCAACAATAAATCAAGTGCATTAGGAGCTATAAGAGTAGAAGTTATCATGAAAAATATTAGCAACAGGAAAACTATGTCGGTCATTGACGACATGCTAAATCCTGCATTTACTTTATTTCTTGTTTTTAATGCCATATCGGTTTAAATTATTTAGCAGGTTCGTTTAATATATCCATAAACTCAATTGATTTAGCTTCAAGATTATTTACAACTTTATCAACTCTTGCTACCAAAATATTGTATGCAAAATATGCAATAATTCCTACAATAAGACCAGCTACCGTGGTAACCATTGCCGTATATATACCGTTTGAAAGTACCTGCACATTAATATTACCGCCTGCAACAGTTGCCATATCATAAAATGCCCGTATCATTCCCATAACTGTTCCCAAAAACCCTATCATAGGTGCTCCACCCGAAACTGACGCAAGTGTTGATAAACCTTTTTCAAGTTTTACAATTTCAAGTCTACCAATGTTTTCTATTGCAACATTAATATCATCTAAAGATTTACCAATTCGGCTAATTCCTTTTTCTATCATTCTTGCTAATGGACCTGAAGTTGCCGTGCAAATTGCTAAAGCTTCATTAACTTTCCCGTCTTGAATGTTTTGTTTAATGTTGTTCATAAATTCGGGTTCTACTTTAGATACTTTTTTTATAGCAATAAAACGTTCTATAAAAATGTAAACAGCAATTACAGATAAAATTGCAATTGGTATCATTATCCAACCACCTTTTAGTGCCAGATTCCAAATAGATAATGATAATTCTTGTGACTTATCCGACGCCTCATTAATAACAGCTACTGTATCGGTATTTCCAACCTGAATTTGTAATAAAAGAGAATTAATAAAGTTCATAATAATAAAATTTTTATTTGCAACGAAATTAGCTACTAATAAGCCTGAATTTATAATAGAATGGAAATATTATTAACAAAAGCTTGTTAATCCACGATTATGCAATAGGAGACTTGGAAAAGTCGAACTACTTGCATTAGCGAGGATTAATCCCGACTTAGAGTTTTACCATTTTGATGTTTTTCAAAATGAATGAAACTCTTTGTCGCTATGCAATAAAAATTTATTTTTATTTATATTGCATAGTTTGGGTTAATCTAATAACGATAATAACGAATTGTATATTGTATTCGGAGTTCTAAAAGTCGGTTTTAAACCGACTACCAAAATAAACATGCTATTTTATACAGCATCATCCGCTTAAAACGGATTAGGAGGGGCTTTTACTATTTTACTTCATTTAGAGTATATTCATATCCTTCCATTATAGGATTTGAAAGAATTTTTTCGCATGCTTCTTCAACTTTTTCTTCAGCATGTTTTTTATTATCAGCTTCAATTTCTAGAGTAATATGTTTACCAATTCTAACATTTTCTACAGTGTTGTATCCAATATTATTCATGCTTTGAGTAACTGCCTTACCTTGTGGGTCTAATAATGCTTTTAGTGGCATTACATTTATTTCAACTGAAAATTTCATCATTTAATCATATTTAATATTTATAAAACTACCGATAATTGATAACAAAATATATGTAATAATTATTAATGGTATTGCAAGGAATTGCAATGTTATTAATAAAATTAGAGATATTAAAAGAAAGATGTATTGAATTAAATTTTTCTTTACAGCAAATGATTTTAGTTTTAACGAAAACATTGGAATGTTTGATATTAAAAGAAATGATGAGACAACAGCAATTGATAACAGAAAATAATGGTTTAAAATAATATCGGAATATATTGTGTTTTCATATTGAAATACTATTAATGGAAAAGAAGCTATTAAAATTGCATTTGCCGGAGTAGGTAATCCTTTAAAGGATGTAGTTTGTTCTTCATCAATATTAAATTTAGCAAGTCTTAATGCTGAAAATATCACTACAAGAAAACTTGAGCCTAATATAATAAATGTGATTATATCGGGTTTTATTAAGCTTGAAAAATTGCCATCATTAATAAAAACAAGCTTGTTTAGTTGATATAAAAAAACAGACGGCGCTAAACCAAAACTAATAAGGTCGGCTAGAGAATCTAATTGTTTGCCCAGTTCTGAATACGCATTTAATAATCTGGATAAAAATCCATCAAGAAAATCGAGTATAAGTGCAATACCAATTAAATAACACGATTGTTCAAGTTTGCTTTCAAAAGCATAAATAACAGCAAGAGTTCCTGCAATTAAATTAAGGCAAGTAACAAAGTTTGGAATATGCTTTACAATGTTTCTCATAAATTTTAGTCAAAAGTAATACAATAAAATTAAATAATTGAAGTTAATATTACCATAAAATCAAGATAAAATTAAAGATACTTTAACAATTTAATTATAAATCATGTATCTTTGTAGCAAGAAAATTAATATATGAAATATATTTTTTTAATACTATTATTCACTTTTTCAATTGTTGTTTTTGGACAAGAAGACACAAAAACTCCAAAATATAGTAATGAATTTTTATCAATTGGTGTAGGAGCACGTTCTTTAGGAATGGCTAATTCTGTGATAGCAACAGTAAATGATGTTACAGGAGGATATTGGAATCCTTCGGCAATTACAAGAATACCTAATGACTTGCAAATTGGAGCAATGCATAACGAGTATTTTGCAGGAATTGGCAAATACGATTATTTGGGTGCTGTAGCAAAGCTTGGTGATTCTGCTTCTTTTGGAGTTTCAATTATCAGGTTTGGTGTAGATGATATTCCCAATACATTAGATCTTGTTGATAGTGAAGGCAACGTACATTACGATAGAATTACTTCTTTTTCGGTAGCCGATTGGGCTTTTATATTTTCTTATGCAATGAGGTCTAAAGTACCCGGTTTACGATATGGAGCTAATGTTAAAATAATAAGAAGAGTGGTTGGCGAATTTGCAGGCTCATGGGGATTTGGATTGGATGCAAGCGCTCTATACGATTTAAAAACATGGCACTTTGGGGCAATGTTCAGAGATGTTACTTCTACTTTTAATGCATGGAGTTTCAATACCGAAACATTTGAAGAAACTTTTTTGATTACAGGCAACGAAATTCCTGTAAATTCATTAGAAATTACTATGCCTAAACTGTTGTTGGGTGCCGCCAAAGATTTTCAATTATCAAACAAATTTGGTTTACTGGTTGAGGTAGATCTAGACCTTACTTTTGACGGTAAAAGAAATGTTGTTATAAAAGGAGATCCTATTAGTATTGATCCACACATGGGTTTGGAAGTTAATTTTAAACAAATGGTATTTTTCCGTGCCGGTGTTGGCAATTTTCAGGAAATACCAAATCTTGATAATACAAACGATTTTACTTTTCAGCCAAGTATTGGTTTAGGATTACGATTGTTTGATCGCCTTGGTATTGGCTATGCATTTTCTGATGTTGGAACCCAAAGTGCTATTGCATTATATTCAAATGTAATTTATTTGCACTACTCTATTGATAAAACTGAGTAGGGTATAGTTTAAATTAATACCCAGTAATCAGTTACCAAAAGCCGGGCTTTACTTACCAAAAGGCAACCTTTACTCGCCAAAAGACACCAACCGGTCACCAAATGGTGCCAATCACTCACCAATCGGCACGGATTTAATTGTAGTTTAGACCTTTGTAATAATTAATAAACTAAAAGAGAAACATGAATTAAAAAACTACAGGCAAAAAGAAAGCAAAATCCATTAAAAACACCTTTTATTAAAAGCTGTTTTAAGTTATAGAATTTTCAGCACATTTCTTTTAAACATAAACACAGAAATTATACTAACAAAAATACCAATGCCAAAAAGAACAGCGGCATTAATGCTCACATCTGCAATTGGTAATTCACGCCAAAAAATATCGTAAAACCCCTGAATTGCCCAATAGTTTACACTAACCACAGCAATATTTTGCATAAATGCAGGCATAATAAATAATGGTATCATACTCCCGCCAATTGCAGACATAACAAGAATAATTATCATAGATAAACTTTGAATTTGTTGACGTGATCGGGCAATGGATGCAAGAAAAATTCCAAAACTTGAGCATGCAAAAGCTGTAGCAATTATCATAAGTATTAGAGATGGTATATCTGCACCAATGTTTAATCCAAAAGCCAGCCTCGCAAAAATAAACATTATTGCAAGTTGCAATATGGAAACAAAGAGACCTGCAAGCATTTTTCCGTATAGAATATTATTTTTTTTAATTGGTGAATAAAGCAGTTTTTTTAAAGTTCCACCTTCTTTTTCTTCAAGTAGTCCTGAACCTATAGCTGTAACACTAAATAAAAGCATAAGAACTGCAACACCTGCAACAGCTTGAATTAATCCCAAATTATTTTCTTTTTCTTCGCCAATAATTGAAGTTAATTTCAAGTTCATATTGTCAGTTCCCAGATTATTTTCAAATTGGCTTTCAATATTATTTAAAATTGCTTCTAATTCTTCAGAATTTATTTTAGAATATTGTTCTGCAATATTCGTTTTAACATCTCGTTTCATTGCAGTAGTTCCAATATTTTCCATCAAATTGCCTATTAAAACAGATTGCAACATTCCAATTTCAATTTCTCTTGCAGCATCGTACATAAGTTCCATCGGAAGCTCTTTATTTGTTTTTAAAGAATCTTCAAAACCTTTATGAAAAATAAGAACTCCTATCCTATCTCCTTTTCTAACCAATTCTTTACTATTTTCGAGTGTTCTGTTCTCAATAATAAGTTCTTTTGTTGAATCTATATCAACAATCATTTTTTCTATTGTTTTTGTACTATCCAAATTTACTATCGGTAAGGCAATTGGTTTAAATTCACTTTTCCCTCCTCCCATACCACCAAAAGCCAATGTAAATAAACTAATAAGTGCTATTGGTAATAAAAAGGATAATAATACTCCCTTTTTGTCTGCAAAAAATAATTTAAGGTCTTTTATACATATCTTAATCATAACTTAATCTCTTAATTGTTTTCCTACTAATTTTAAAAATATTTGTTCAAGATTGGCTTTTTGTATTTCAATTTGAACAGGCTCAATACCCGAATCATGCAAAGTCGTTATTAGTTGAGGTAATTCGTTTCTTATATCCTCGCTATAAATATTTAAAATCTTATCATTTAAACTAAATTTTGAGTTTAATATTTTTTTAAGTTTTTCTTCATCAGTATTTGTATTGTTGTCAAGTTTTATTGAAATAAATTCATCGGTATTACTAATTTTTTTTAACTCCGGCAAAGTACCCTGAGCAATAATTTTGCCCGTGTCAATAATAGCAATTCTATTGCATAATCTTTCTGCTTCTTCCATGTAATGTGTAGTATATATAATTGTTGTCCCATCTTTGTTTAATTGTTCTATTACATCAAAGATCAAGTTCCTGCTTTGCGAATCTATTCCTACAGTTGGTTCATCCATAAATAAAATTTTAGGAGAATGTAATAAGGCTGTAGCAATATTAATTCGGCGTTTCATACCACCGGAATATGTTTTTATTTTATCGTTTTTTCTTTCATACAAGCCCAGTAATTGTAATACTGTGTTTGATTTCTCCTTTAATTCCGATTTTCTGAGTTTATATAAACTTCCCCAAAACATAAGATTATCAATTGCCGATAAATCTTCATACAGAGATATTTCCTGAGGAACAACACCAATTATTTTTTTACAAGCATTTACGTTATTTTTCAGCTCAAGTCCGTTAAGAAATACTTCACCTGAATCGGGTTCAAGAATTGTACTTAGAATATTTATTGTAGTACTTTTCCCCGCTCCATTAGGACCAAGCATACCAAATATTTCTCCATCAGGAATTTCAAAACTTACTCCCTTTAAAGCTTTAACATCTTCGTAACTTTTTGTTAGATTTTTAACCTGTATCATTGTGGTTTATAATTTTTTTTAAAGATAATATTTGTTTTACAAATAACAATCTTGTGGTTAGAATTATGCTAATTGTAAGCCACGACAAACGACAAACGATAAACGACATGAACGATTATCTATTTTTTTTTACCTTTGCCCCATTATTTTAATAATCAAACAAACAAAATGGAAAGTAAAAGGATTTCAGAAATTTTAAAATCACGTATTCTTGTTCTTGATGGAGCAATGGGAACAATGATACAAAAGTATAAACTTACAGAAGAAGATTTCAGAGGTGAAAAATTCAAAGATATTTCAATAAATCAGAAAGGGAACAATGATATTTTATCATTAACACAACCCGATATAATTAAAGAAATTCATAAAAAATATCTTGAAGCAGGTGCTGATATAATAGAAACAAACACATTTAGTGCCAGCAGAATTTCAATGGAAGACTATGCGCTTACAGAACAGATTTACGAACTAAATTATCAATCGGCTAAAATTGCGAAAGAAATTGCAGATGAATTTACGCAGATAAATCCTGATAAACCTCGTTTTGTAGCAGGTTCGATTGGGCCAACAAATAAATCTGCATCAATGTCACCCGATGTTAATAATCCCGGCTACAGAGCAGCATCTTTTGACGATTTTTATAATTCTTATTATGAACAAATATTTGCATTAATTGAAGGTGGTGTTGACGTTTTACTTGTCGAAACTGTTTTTGACACTTTAAATGCTAAAGCAGCTTTGTTTGCCGCTAATGAGGCAATGAAAAAACTCAACAAAAAAATCCCCGTAATGCTTTCTGGAACTATTACCGATAAAAGCGGAAGAACTTTAAGCGGACAAACACCTGAGGCATTTCTAAACTCATTATCACATGTTAAATTATTAAGTATTGGGTTTAATTGTGCCTTGGGAGCAGAACAAATGAAACCCTATATTAAAGAATTATCAGAAAAAGCAAATATCAACATTAGTGCATATCCAAATGCCGGACTTCCAAACGAATTTGGCGAGTACGATGAAACACCCGAAACAATGGGGCTTCATATTCAAAATATAGTTGATGAACAAACTGTAAACATTATTGGTGGATGCTGCGGAACTACACCCGCACACATAAAACATTTTGCTGAAATTGCATTAAAAGGACAAGTCAGGAAAATTCCCGAAATAAAAACTCAAACAAAATTAAGCGGACTGGAAAACTTAACTATTAGTAAGGAAACTAATTTTATAAATATTGGAGAAAGAACAAATGTAGCCGGTTCTAAAAAGTTTGCAAGATTAATTAAAGAGAAAAAATACGAAGAAACTCTTTCTATTGCACGCCAGCAAGTAGAAAACGGCGCACAAGTTATTGATGTTTGCTTTGACGATGCCATGCTTGATGCTAAAGCAGAAATGACTATTTTTCTAAATCTTCTTGCATCAGAACCTGAAATTTCACGAGTTCCGGTAATGATAGATTCATCAAAATGGGAAGTTATAGAAGCTGGTCTAAAATGTTTGCAGGGAAAAGGTATTGTTAACTCGATTAGTTTAAAAGAAGGTGAAGAAGCTTTTATTGAAAAAGCAACAAAAATAAAGAACTATGGAGCTGCCGTGGTTGTAATGGCTTTTGACGAACAAGGTCAGGCAAGTTCATACAAAAAAAGAATTGATGTTTGCAAAAGAGCTTATGATATACTAATCGAAAAAGTAGGTTTTCCTCCTCAAGATATTATTTTTGATCCAAATATCCTGACTATAGCCACAGGAATGGAAGAGCATAACAGTTTTGCAGTTGATTATATAAACGCTGTAAAATGGATAAAAGAAAATTTACCACATGCTAAAACCAGTGGTGGAGTTAGCAATCTGTCATTTTCTTTTAGAGGCAACAATGTTGTTCGCGAAGCAATGCACTCTGCTTTTCTTTATCATGCTATTAAAGCAGGTATGGATATGGCAATTGTAAATGCAGGAATGTTACAGGTATATGACACCATTCCTCAAGACCTGCTGGAACTAACCGAGGATGTTGTTTTAAATAAACGAGATGATTCTACAGAAAGACTTATTGCTTTTGCAGAAAAGCTTATTAATAATACAGATGAACAAGAAAAGAAAATTGACGAATGGCGAACAAGGTCGGTACAGGATAGATTAAGCTATGCTCTTATTAAAGGAATTACCGATTATATTGATGATGATGTAGAAGAATGCAGACAACATTTTGACAAAGCAATTGAGATAATAGAACAACCCTTAATGAACGGGATGAGCAAGGTTGGAGAAATGTTTGGTGATGGAAAAATGTTTTTGCCTCAAGTAGTTAAAAGTGCAAGAGTAATGAAAAAAGCCGTTGCCAAATTATTACCATATATTAATGAAGAAAAAACAGATAATAAATCCACTAAAAAGATTTTACTTGCCACTGTTAAAGGCGATATTCACGATATTGGAAAAAACATTGTAGGAGTTGTGCTGGCATGTAATAATTTTGAAGTTATTGATATTGGTGTAATGGTTCCAACCGAAAAAATTGTTCAGACTGTCATTGATGAAAAAGTTGACCTTGTTGGATTAAGTGGTTTAATAACCCCATCGTTAGACGAAATTATTAATGTTGCAAAAGAATTTAAACAAAAAGGTTTAAATATTCCAATAATGATAGGTGGTGCAACTACATCTGAGGTGCATACTGCTGTGATGATAGAACCATATTATAATGCACCCATAGTTCATGTTATCGATGCATCGAAAAGTGTTAGTGTAAGTGTTGGTTTGCTTTCTGAAAATAGTGAAGAATATATCAAAACACTAAAAGAACATAGTTTAAAGATCAGAAATGACTATAAAGAGAAATCTGACAATAAAGAATATGTTTCTTATAGCGATGCCCAAAAAAATAAATAGTAAAAGCCCTTCCTAACCTTCCCAAATGGGAGGGAATAAAAGGCTTAACTATGTTTTATAATTATACCCTGTTCAAATAAATACAGGGTATTAATATTTTGTAATTAGAAATGAGAACCAAAAAAAAACCAAACTTAACAGGCATTATATCTTTAAATAACTATTTAATTGAAGAAATAAGTAAGTTTATCAATTGGACAATGTTTTTTAAAGCCTGGAAACTTAATGGAATATATCCTCACATTTTTAACGATCCTGAAAAAGGGCAGGAAGCAAAAAAACTATTTAGCGATGCACAAGATTTATTAAAGCGTATTATTAAAGAAAAAACACTTAAAGCAAAAGCCGTTTTTGGCATTTTTCCTGCAAATTCTATTGGCAATGATATTGAAATTTATTCTGAAACAAATAGAAACAATATCATCACAAAATTTCATTTTTTAAGAAATCAAGAAAAGAAAAAAGATAATGAACCAAACCTTTGTTTATCAGATTTTATTATTGATAAAGAAAAAAATATTGCCGATTATATAGGCTGTTTTGCGGCAACTACAGGACTGGGAATTGAAAAATACATAAAAGAATTTGAAGCAGATAACGACGATTATAATATAATTATGGTAAAAATTATTGCCGACAGGCTTGTTGAAGCATTTTCGGAATTATTACACTATAAAATACGTACTGAATACTGGGGATACGAAGAAAATACAGAGCCAAACATTATTGAGATACTAAAAGGCAGATATACTGGCATACGCCCTGCTCCGGGATATCCAGCATGTCCTGAACATTCTGAAAAAAAAATAATTTTTGAACTTTTACAAGCAGAAGAAAAAACAAATATCAGTTTAACGGAAAATTTCGCAATGAACCCCGCAGCTTCGGTTTGTGGCTATTATTTTGCAAGCCCCAAAGCAAAATATTTTAATATTGGGAAAATTGGTAAAGACCAGCTCTTAGATTACGCCAAAAGGAAAAACATTAGTGTTGAAGAAGCCGAAAAATATTTAGTATTGAATTTGAATTATAAATAAAACCCCTCCTAACTTTTCCAAAAGGACATATTTAGTTAAGGATTTTGCCGTCATTGCGAAAGGGGAACCGTCTATTCAGTAGCCCCGTCTTTTAAGGCGGGGTATAGATTTAGGTAACGCCCACCTCTGCAAGATTTTGTTCATTTTATTTCCCTATTCAATAAAATGAACAAAATCTTGCAGAGGGCATTGTGCTCTTATTCTTGTCCCCGACCTGAAGGACGGGGCTACTGATTTTTTAATATTGCTTAAACTTCTGAAATTAATTAGAAATTTTATAAATTTGCAAGCATTAATTTTTAATAAAAAAAATCATTAAAAACATGGATTACATAAAAAATTACATTGAAGAAAACAAAGAACGTTTTCTTGACGAATTATTTGACTTGATTCGCATTCCGTCTATTAGTTCGTTATCAGACCATAAAAATGATATGGTAAAAACAGCAGAACATATAAAAGGCTCACTAATTGAAGCCGGTGCTGACAAAGCTCTTGTTTTTCAAACGGAAGGAAATCCTGTTGTATATGGCGAAAAAATAATTGATGCAAATTTGCCAACTGTTTTGGTTTACGGACATTACGATGTTATGCCAGTTGACCCTCTTGAACTTTGGAACACAAAACCTTTTGAACCCATTGTTAAAGATGGTAAAATATGGGCACGTGGTGCTGATGATGACAAAGGGCAAGCATTTATGCACATTAAAGCATTTGAATTGCTTGTTAAAACAAACAATTTACCTTGCAATATTAAATTTATGATTGAAGGTGAAGAAGAAATTGGTTCTCCAAGTCTTGGAAAATGGTGTACTGATAACAAGCCAATGCTTGCGGCTGATATTATTCTTGTTTCAGATACAGGAATGATATCAGAAGATATTCCTTCTATTACTACAGGTTTACGTGGATTATCGTATTGGGAAGTTGAAGTTACAGGTCCTAGTCGTGATCTACACTCAGGATTATTTGGTGGTGCTGTTGCAAATCCAATAAATGTACTTGCCAAATTAATAGCCGAAATGGTAGATGAAAATGGCAAAATAACAATGCCCGGATTTTACGATGATGTTATTGAGGTTTCTGATGAAGAAAGAAAACTTATGGCAGAAGCACCATTTAACAAAGAAGAATACAAAAAAGCTATTGACGTAGTGGAATTGAGTGGAGAAAAAGGATTTTCAACAAACGAAAGAACAGGAATAAGACCATCGTTTGATGTTTGTGGAATTTGGGGTGGATATACAGGCGAAGGTGCAAAAACAGTATTGCCTTCAAAAGCTTATGCTAAAGTTTCCACAAGATTAGTCCCAAATCAGGATAATAAAAAAATTGCCGAAATGTTTAAAGTGCATTTTGAAGCTATTGCTCCTAAAAATGTAAAAATAAATGTTACAAGTTTACATGGCGGACAAGGCTATGTTTGCCCTATTGATATTCCTGCATATAGAGCAGCAGAAAAAGCTTATACCGATGTTTATGGTATTAAGCCTGTTCCTGTACGTAGCGGTGGTAGTATTCCAATTATTTCTACTTTCGAACAAGTGCTTGGTATAAAATCAGTATTAATGGGATTTGGACTTGAAGATGATGCTATTCATTCTCCTAACGAGAACTATCCATTAAAACAATTTTATAACGGTATTGAAACTATTTCTCATTTCTATAAGCATTTTGTTGAGGAAATGAAATAAAAACCACATTATACAATTGGTGGTAGCGGTTAATAAAATAAATTGTTCTATTGTTCAATAGTTCTGATTTGTAATAACCTCTAATCCACTAAGTGGTTTATTTTTTTATCATTACAATATAGAATAAGAGTTGTTATTATATAATAAGAAAAAAATATGAAAAAATTAATAATAAGTGCTTTAGTACTTTTAATAATTGTACTGGGAAACACATCCTGTAACAATGAAACCACAAAAGAAGATGCTATAGACCATTTAGATAAAATATGCCAGTATGCACTACCTGCATCGAAAGAATATCAGGCATTTGGCGATGTTTTTTTTAATGTCATAAACGAAGCTCTTTTAAAAATGACCGCTGATGAGTATATTATAGTTTTAAATCAGGAGAACTATAATAAAGTAAATAAATCATTTAATGATGCAATAGCAACCCTAAAAAAAACTGTAGAAAGTCTGGAGCAGATTGATAATATTGACGACCCTTTTAATTTAAAACAGGAATATGCAAACTACTATAAAACATTGATTAAAAACTCAAATACAAACCTTAAACCAATTATCAGCGATTTTAATAAAGATGGTTTCGACTCATCAGATGCCGCTAAGCTAGATGCGATTATTAACGATTTTGAACAAGTACAGGAAAATGGCACTAAAATATTCGATATCATAAGAGATTATATGGATCACTTTGCCTTTACCAAAGAAGATATCGATTACTTTGCCACTACTTATCCTTTTTAAATATATATTAGTTATAGACTAACTATTATTTATTATGAAGTATGTAATTTATCTGGTAATATTTGTAATGTGCTCTTGCAATAGCAATAATACAGTTGTTGACGAAGCAAAAGAAACCCAAAAAGAAGAGCTAAAAACATCTGAGATAGTTTACGAACCAGCAAATGCATATTATTATTATCTGCCATCAATTTATAAAACAAACACAGAATTGCCGATATTAATTTTCTTTGATGCTCATGCAATTGGAGACCTTCCTCTAAAAAAATATAAAAAGCTGTCAGAAAAATTTGGATATATTTTAATTGGCTCAAACAAATCTGAAAATGGATTAACAGAAAATCAATATTTTTCAATTTATAATAATATCAAAAATGATATTAGTAAGAAATTTAGTTTTAATAAAGCAAGAATATATACTTCCGGTTTTTCTGGCGGAGCAAGAGTTGCTTCAATGATTGCTATATCTGAAGGCGGAATAATAGGAGTGATTGCATGTGGTGCAGGATTTCCACAACTTAATGGAGAAAATCAAAATAAATTTAATTTTGTAGGAATTGCAGGCAACATTGACTTTAATTATACAGAATTAAAACAGCTTGCAAATTATTTGGACAATCAGAATTATAAAAATCATTTTATTGGGTTTAATGGTAAACACGAATGGCCACCCGATTCTGTTATGCTTGAAGCATTTTATTGGCTCGAAACTAATGCAATGCGCGATAGCCTAAAACCTAAAAACGATTCTCTAATATCGGAAATACAAACTTTTTACAATAAACAGTTTGAAATGGCTACTGATAATACAGAAAAATTTAAAATCTCTGAAACTATTATTTCATTTTTAGATGGATTAACAGATATTGAAACAATTAAAAAGAAAAATTGGGAATTAATAAATAAAAGTGATGTAAAACAATATTTGAAAAAAGAAACCATTGATATTGAAAGCGAAATAACAGAAAGAAACAATTATGCAAAATATTTGAATGAAAATGATCTTGACTGGTGGAAAAGTGAAATCAATAAGTTGAATGCTAAATCAGATTTGAAATCTGCAAGATTGTTAAACTACTTAAGCCTGATGTTTTTTATGAGTGCAGATGGAGCATTAAAACAAAATGCAATTGAAGAGGCTGCTGCTATTCTTGATTTATATAAGCTTGCTGACCCCGAAAATAGTGATGTGTATTATTTATATGCATGCTACTATGCTATAATTGGTGATGCCGGAGCAGCAAAAGAACAGCTAAATTTTGCAATTGAAAAAGGTTTTAACAACTGGTATAAAATGAAAAATGATACAAGACTTTCAATATTGAGAGATACAGATCTGTTTCTTTATCACTAATATAATCTATTAGGTACATATCTTTCTATCTAAACTATTGTGCAAATAATCCGGCACTTGTTGTTTTTCTTGATATTTGTTTTTTACCAATGTATTTATTTCTTAAATATTTTATTTTTGTTATTATTTCAGGCATTTTATCATTATCATATATAAACTTACATCTTTTAATACTGTCGCCGATTACAGAAACATAGCTATTATCCTTTATAATTGCATTTTTGAATAAGCGATGTGTCTTTGATAACTCTTTAATATATAAATTACTTATTGGTGATTCACAATCATCTTTTAAATGATATATAATACTATAAATACTTCTCTCAAGTAATAGAAAATTTTCAGCATCAATATCATTATTTTCAAGACGAATTACTTGATAATTCAAGAACTCAAACCAAGACCCAATTAGTATTGATACATGTTTATCTTCCCTTAATTTAAATTTATTATTGTTCTGTAATCCTTCATATATTAAATCAAAGCCACATCCTGTTCGATATTTTGCTGATACTTTCACCCAAAGCGAATCTCTATTGCTTATTTTAGATTGAATTATGTTACCTAAATATTTATCTAGTGTATCGTTTATTTTAAGTATTATGTCAAAATCATCAAATAGTGTATCATTATGTAAAAGTCGATTTCCCAAGACAAAAAGATTTGCCCCAATATTAATATAAACATCCTTATCTTGATTTGGAGAAATTGGTTTCAAATAATCACGCCCAGAATCTTTTGTTTCATATATTAATGTTGAACAATAAACATTAGGTGGATCATAAATAACTTGTCTTGGTATTTTAAAATCCTCTTTTTTTCCATTATCTGCGCATGAATAATTTAAAAAGCAACAAATAATAAAGAAAATTTGCAGTATATGAGCAAAATAAATACTATATATTTTAGTAAAGTAAGTCATTAATTGTAATCAAAATCTTATTATATCGTTAATACTATTACTAATACCCCTCAAATGCCGCATGTTTCCGAACTTGTGGTCTCTGTGTTTTCCATTAATCACCCCGAGTACTCGGGGCGATATTGGGGATTTTTCTTTTCTCATTCCTTCCTTTTTAAAGATTCTCTTTCAACATATTTCTTCAATTCTTTTTCTGCATATGATTCTAATTTCAGAAAAATATCAAAATAATTCTGAAATGATTCCTTATATACCTCTAAACTTTTATGATGATATTCTTTTGCGTTATAAATTGATTTTATGTCATATGAAACCATCAATTGATGATATCCAGAAGTCTGAATGTCTGTTAAAATTCTTATAAATTCCGTATCTAAAAATCTTGATTTCTCAAGAATAATTTTAATGTAATAGTCTATATAATGAGAATACATAATCATGTTACCAAAAAAATGAGGGATTCTTCTAGAACCATCAGATCCAATCTTTTCATTTATTTCTTCATCTGGATTAATACTTGAACAAATAATTTTTAAATCATCAGAATTAGGATATAGATTTATACTTCTATTATGAATTCCGTTTTTTATTTGAATAAATTCTAATCCTGCCCACTTTCTCATAATAGAACAAAACATCATACAATTATTCATCGCTATATAAGTATAATCAGCAACAAAAGGCAATATTATTTTTTTGTCTTGGTTTTCTTTTAAAACTACTACTACATAATAGAAAATGAAGGATGTTACATAAGCAATTGCAATTATTTCAATCAATCTGTTTAGTTTATCACTATCAAGTTGTTTAAAACATGATATCCAATAATTTTCAAAAAAATTAATATACGCGATTACTATAATCGACAAAAAAAGTAAGCCATATATAATAATCTTATAAAGTTTCATGTTTCTGTTTTTTTTAGCATTGTACATAACATATGTATAACCGTACATATTATCTTAACTACAAATGTAATAAAAATAAACTGGATTCCTGATTTCGCAGTAATGTTTCTACTCAGCTTTGCATAACTTCACATCCCAACGATAGCCTTTATTTTTAATTATTTCAATATCTAATGTAAGAGTGTTGTAGCCGGGTTTTTCAAAAAATGTCAGTATATTTGTTTAACGAGGAAATGTCCTCAATGACAGAGTACGTGTATTAAGAATATTGCAGGTATTTTATTAATATTTGGCAACTTTTCTTTCCAGTTCTTAATACTTTTTGTTTTAATAAGCTCCGTTTGTCCAGTAATATCGCTTGCAATGCACAGTTGAGTGTTTCCGTTGCAAGAACTTATTATATCTTGCAGCAATTGCATGTTTCTATATGGTGTTTCAATAAATATTTGTGTCTGATTTTGTTTTGCAGATACACTTTCAATATATTTTATCTTTTTAATTCTTGCGTTTTTATCTATTGGCAGATATCCCAAAAACACAAAGTTCTGCCCATTCAAACCCGAAGCCATTAATGCCAAAATAATTGACGATGGTCCTATTAATGGAATTACTTTAATATTATTTTTATGAGCCAGAGAAACAATCTCAGAACCGGGATCTGCTACTCCCGGACAACCTGCTTCAGTTATCAAACCAACATCCTTTCCTTTTTTGCAGCATTCAAGATATTTATATATCTCATTACTTTTAGTATGCTTATTTAATTCATAAAATTCAAGCATATCAATATCAATACTTTTATCAATTTTCTTTAAATATCTTCTTGTAGTTCTGATATTTTCAACAATAAAATATTTGAGCTCCTTAGCTTTTTTAATAACATCAACAGGAATAATATAATTGATTGATGTATTGCTTAACAAACTTGGAATAAGATATAGTTTTCCTTTTTCCATTTGAATATTATTAGTTTATATTAAAAGCACCTCCTAGCCTCCCCAAAGGGGAGGAGCCAAAGGCAAAACATTATCAAGAGTACTCTGAATAAATTTTATAATCTATGGCTTTTTTTATTTATCTTTACAATTCAATATAAAACCTAAATTACATTTTGTAAATGTATAAAAATTAACTATTATGAAAAATATAAATTTAATTATCGCAATATTTCTTAGCATTTTTATTTTATCGGGCTGCCTTACCGTTGAGAAAAAGGATTATAAATTTGAAATTCTTAAAGATGGCAAAGTCAGACTTACAATTAATTATTACAATATTGTTTCACAAGACGATGATGAAAAAAATGTTTCTTTTAAAGATTTTGGAATATTAATTACCGATTATTTTGAAGGTGAAAAAATTCTTGACGATTTTGAAGGGGCTACTATTATCGATAAAAAACTATTTGAAAAAGATAATATATTATGTGGAACAGTTATTTTGGAATTTCCCGATATTGAAACAGCTAAAATAAAACGATATAACAATAAAGGTCCGTATATGTATTATATGGGTGGTTTTTCCGAAACCTTTGAAACATCAAACGGAGAACATGGCGGAGAAAAATTTCCTGTTGTCTTCTGGGATGAAGATCAAACAGAATTAACATTATCAACAGTTGTAACAGCAGATGTTTCAGCAACTAGACCTCTTATTGGTCATTATAAAACCTGGAAAGAGAACCAATAATATCATAAAATATACAGGGTAAACGCTCTAAATGTTTTGCCTCTTTTTCCTCACATTTTTGTAGCCTCATAGAAGTTACCTATTTAGTCGTCCCTTAAAAAAGTGATTTAGCAGAATAAAAAAGATAAATGGGAAAATTTATATCTGATTTTCTTTTAAATAATAAAAACTAATTTATTATATTGCACGAAATTTATAAATACAATGAAAAAACAAGAAAGCAATTATATTTCGCGTGAAAAATTTTTTAAAAAATGTTTTGCATTTGGTATAGGTTTTACTGTACTAAAGAACTTTACATTAGCCGAATCACCAATAATAAACAAATCTATTGGCAATAATACCGAATTGCAAAAAGCAAAATATTGGGAATCTTTGTTAAACAAAAAAACAAGATGCAATTTATGTCCTAATTTTTGCGAACTTTCACCCGAACAGGTAAGTTTATGCCATACAAGAAAAAATATTGATGGTACGCTTTATACAATGGTTTACTCCAAACCTTCGATAATAACTTTAGACCTAATAGAAAAATCTCCATTATATCATTATCAAGTCGATGGTAAAGTTTTTAGTATTGCAACAGCTGGCTGTAATTTAACTTGTCAGTTTTGTCAAAACTGGGAGTTAAGTCAGTCAGGACCTGATAAGAACAAAACATTTGATTTATCCCCTGCTGAGGTTATTGAATATGCAAAAAAGAACAATGCCAATGCAATAAACTTCTTTTACACAGAGCCTTTTATTTATTACGAATATATGCTTGACATAGCTAAACTTGCAAAAAAGGAAAAAATGAAGACTTTTTGCGTAACAGCAGGTTATGTTAACAGTGAGCCTCTAAAAGAGATTATACCATTAATAGATGCTTTTGTTTTCGGATTAAAAGGTTTTGATAATAACTTTTACAAAGAATATATTGGTTGCGAACTTGAGCCTATTAAAAACTCTTTAAAGATACTTGCAAAAAACAAAGATAAAACATGGTTTGAAATTGTAAACTTACTAGTACCCGGACTTAACGATAAAGATGAATCAATAAAGGAAATGTGTAAATGGATAAAGTTGGAAATAGGTGAAGATATTCCTTTACATTTTACAAAATTTGAACCTGCCTACAAATTAAAAGACCTTTCCCCTACTCCTATTGCAACACTTGAAAATGCTTACAAAATTTCAAAAGCAGAAGGCTTGCAATATGTTTATGTTGGAAATATTCCCGGACACGACGGAAATAATACATATTGTCCGAGATGCAATAAGAAAATAATTGAAAGAGTGGGTTTTACGGTTATTAAAAATAATCTTAAACATGGTAAATGTTCTTGTGGTCATGAAATTTCAGGAAATTGGATAAATTAATGACAGTAAAAAATAAAATATCAATTTTATTTGGAACAATAAAGCGTATTACTATAGTTCCTCTCGTTGTTCTGATAATTGTATTAATATCATCAAGTATTCCAAAAACTAAAGATAAAATATGGGAAGATCAACTCAATGAAATGAACTACCTTATTATTCGCACCTCATCAATTAATATAATAAACGGACTAAATCTAACGATTGATCAGGCAAAAGCATTAAAAAAGCTTTCAAAAAAAGTTGATAAGCTAAATATTCAATATCCTGATACAATAAACATACTAAATAAAGATCTTAATAAAATCAGTAGAACTTATAATAAACTAATAAGATATTTATTAGAACAAAAAACAATACCTGAAACTTTTAAAAATGAGGTTTTTTCAATGCGATTATTAGAATCGGACATAATAAAAAGAACTGTACTTGCAGCTCAAAGACCAGGTATAAAAGGAAAAAATTGTATAAGATGTCATGCATTACCAAAATATTTTCCACAAGGAGATATTGCAAATAAAGAAACTAATGCAATTCCTCCATGGAAACGAAAAATAATTGATTTAGCACATATAAAAGGTATTTTTAATGACAATGGAACAAAGCTACTTTGGGAACTAAAAACAAGCGTAGACAGCATACTAACTGATGGGCAAAAATATATGATGAACGATTTTAGATGTGGTCTTTTACCGGTTAACGACCTTGCTAATCCAACAAATATAGGACAAGCATTTAGTAAGAATGAATGGACGAAATATTTCGAAGATATTAGAAAATTACATGAAGATGATTGGAATGATTTTAAGGCACTTTATTTCCTGCCACTAGAAGATGTTATTAATGCAACATTACCCGGAATAAAAACCCATTATAGAAAAAAGATGATATTAAAAATCAAAAAAATTGTAGAGAAAGTAAGAAAAATGGATAAGATTGATTTTGAACTTCAAAAAGAGACACTTTGCACACAATTAAATGATGCATTGAAAGTTGATTTTCTGAATGGAGAAAGCAGCAGAAAAAAAACTGAAAGACAATTTTTATCTACTGTATATCTTTTATTTCCGGGCAGCAATGAAATATACGATCAAATCATAAAAAATCAATCGGTTCAGAATGACTAAAAAATTAATTGTCCTGATTTCAATAGCATTATTATTTACAAATTGTGCATACTTAGGCAGATGTGTAGAAGGAAATTGTAAAAACGGAACCGGAACATGGGGTTACCTAAACGGCAGCAAATACGTTGGAGAATGGAAAGGCTATAAATTAAACGGCAATGGAACATTATACATTAATGCAGGTAAATGGGAAGGATGTAAATATGTTGGAGAATGGAAAAATAACAGAATGTCCGGTGAAGGTATTTTTTATTATTCAGACAGCAGTAGATATGAAGGGAGTTTCAGAAAACACAAACTTAATGGTTTAGGAACTTATTATTATGGCAGTGGCAGATATAAAGGAAGTAAATATATCGGTCAATTTGAAAATAATAAAACATGCGGTGATGGTAAATTCTACTATGTAAATGGGAATTTTTATAGTGGTACATGGAAAAATAGTTTGAAGCATGGATATGGTGAACTCATATTAATAAACGGTGCCAAATATATTGGGAAATTTAAAAAAAACAAGTTTCATGGTAATGGAACTTTTACATATCCAAGCGGCAAAATAATAAAAGCTAAATGGAAAAATAATAAACCTGTAAAAAGATATTAAATCATAATTGGTAATATATAATTCTATATGTTTTAAAGTTTTTGTACTATAATTTTTTAATTAGTGTTTATTCATAATAAAATAACTTTATAGACAGGCTCTACTCAAGTATTTCGTTAATATGTTCTCTGTAATCAGGATTATCGTTCATCCCATTATGCATGCCATTTTTTAGAGTAATAAACCTATCGGTTTCTTTTAATAGTTTACTGAGTTTAACAGATGAATCGTAATTAATTATTTGGTCATCATCACCATGAAAAATAACAATGGGAACAGAAACATCAGTAATATACTCGTTAGTTTTTAATTTATATTTAATAAGAAAGCCCGGTACTATTTTATAATGTTGGTGTACAAGGTCTGTAAAATTATAATAAGGGGCTTTTAAAATAAGCATTTTAGGATTATTAGTTGCAGCAAGCCTGGCCGCCATTCCCGTTCCTATTGAAAACCCAATAATAATAATATTTTTTTCTTCATATTCGTTTTTCATCAAGTTGTATGCAATTTTAACATCGCTGTGTAATTGTGTTTCGTTTTTTATTTTACCTTCACTTTTTCCAAAACCACGATAATCTATAATAAAGATATCGTAATTATTGCTTAAATAAAGTTCTGCTATTTGTCCCCAACCATCTAATGCTCCGGCATTACCATGCAGATAAAATATCAAACCTTTGCTTGTATCGGCTTTAAATAACAATCCGTTAAGTTTTACTTTTTTGTCAACTTCAATAAAGTATTCTTTATAGCAGGTCTCAAACTCGTATTTATAATTGAGTGATAATTTTGAGGGATGAAATATTAATCTTTCTTGTGAACAACGCGCCAGTATTACAAGCAGAACTATGCATATTATAAATATTATTAGTATTTTAATTATCATTTTCATTTATTTTAATTTTATTTTTTCAATCTTAATTCATTTTTTATTGATTTCCATAAATATAATATTGTCCCATAGCCGATAGTTCCATGAAAAGTGCAACTCCCATATGTATAATACATCCTCCCATTATATTTTTTGTATATAATGCAATTACTCCCAAAATATAAGCTCCAAAAATAGAGCCTATTGCTTCTGGCATTGGTTTTCCAAAATGTAAAAAAGCATAAGTAACAACCATAGGCAAAATTACATCTTTTCCTAATAAAGACACCATCCCAATTACTAAAGTTCCTCTAAAAATTAATTCTACAAAAACAAAATCCAATCCATATATAAATTCAAAAATTGCTGTTCTTTGCCATGTATTAAGGCTGAAAACTTCTGAGCCTATCCATGGACGAAATTTTGGATATACATTCAAAAAATCCGGCTGATAAGAAGCCCAAACAATAACAGGTATCATTATAAGCAACATTATAAAATATGGTTTAATATTAAATTGCTTAAAACGCAAACCATATAAACCCTTTACATCCTTGTCAAATATCATTTTTATAATAAATAATGGTATAAGGTATAAAACAGTTCTTTTAGAATTTATTAGTATTTTCCTTACATAAAATTGTTCTAATGCATCATTAAACAATGATAATATATCATCGTAATAATAGAAAGCACCAGCAACTCCAATAAGAGCAACAAAACTTATGCTTTTAATCCAAAATCTATGGTCTTTTAAAACTTTATGTTTCTTGTAATACAATACTATTGGTATTGCAATCGCAAAATATGCAAAAGCATAATAAACAGAATAATAGAAAAACCCGATTGGTTTGCCATAAGTTTTAGATAAGATTTTATCCTCAAAATCAAAACCATAATTAATTATAAAAGCTATAATTAAAAAAATAGCTGTATATAAATAAGTAAATACATTAAAATCACTTTTTATATAATCTTTTATATATGTATATACCTGTTTCATTTCTCACAAAAATAACATTTAAAAAAAATTAAATTAATAAACTTTAATATGAAAAAATCAGTAGCCCTGTCTTTTAAGGCGGGGGCAAGGATGAGAACGCAATATCCTCTGCGAAATTTTGACCCCGAGTACTCGGGGTCAAAATTTCGCAGAGATGGGTTTTTTTTAAATATATACCCCGCCCTGAAGGACGGTGCTACTGATAATAACATATAATTTAATTTATGAATAATTCAGCTTAGTTGTTTATAACATATGTTTTCTTATTTTATTTCAAATTTCATTACTTTTGAATTCTTATTATTGAAATAAGTACTGAAAATGAAATATTCGAAGATCATAATAATAATATTGTTTTTTTTTAATATTCAGGCTTTTTCGCAAAGTGCTATTAATTTCGACTTTTTTGGTTTAGGCTACCATCCCTTTGATAATCCCAACTATATAATCTATGAAAATAGTATTTCTTCCGATGGTTCTTGGGTAATAGAACCTGGTATTATTATTTCGTATCAAAAATTTATACTATTAACACACACTTCCATTCAACTAAATCAGGGATTGTATTCTGATGCTGCAGCTCAATTTGCAGGATATACAGGGCTTTCATTAAAACGAAAATTTTTTCATATATATAAACACTCTTTCTCATTTGCATTAGGTGCTGCATATCTATATCGCGATAAATGGAATGATATTTCCAGATATGTTCCTGAATATGATTTTGTTTCCGGCAAAAAATTTGAAACAAAATTCTCATATACCTGCGAATTTAAATATTATTATTATTTAGGAAAAGAAAAAGGTGTATCACGTTCTGATTTTAACATAGGGTTCTTTTACGGGCATCAATTTGAAACATTTACATTTACTTTAGGGTATCGATATTGGATAAATCCAAACGTGAAAATTCGCAAGAAATGTGATGATTGTGGAAGTAAAAAATTTAATAGAAAGAAAATAAAGATGTGGTTTAAACGCAATTTTAAATTTTAAAAAAGTTCCATCTATTAAAAGATGGAACTTTCATTATTGGGTATTTTATTAAATTTTTATTCCAAACTTCCAACAACTTTTTCAACCTCCTCTAGTATTTCTCCGGTCTTAACAAGTTTTTGCATTGCGGTATGGTCAGAATAAAGAGGTCTGTCAATTTCCAGAAAATCAACATATTTACGAATAACATCTTTAGCTTTTTGAACTCCTTTTCCAAAGCTATATTCTTCTTTTCTAAAATCCAAAGCCTGGGCAGCAGCCATAAACTCAATACCAAGAATACCATAAGCATTATCAAGAATCTGAAAATTTTTAATAGCAGTATTCATTCCCATTGATACAAAATCTTCTTGATCTGCAGCTGCCGGTATTGATTGAATTGATGCAGGAGCAGATAATATTCTTTGCTCAACAATTTGCATATCTGCCGTATATTGACTTAGCATTAATCCTGAAAACATTCCTGCTCCTTTTGTTAAAAATGCAGGAAGTCCAACACTTAGTGCCGGGTTATTAAGTCTATTCATTCTTCTTTCAGACATTACACTTACCATTGTAATACATACACCTGCCATGTCCATTGGAACTGAAACCGGAGAACCCTGGAAATTTGCACCGGAAATTTGTAAATTTTTATCAGGAAAAAAGATCGGGTTATCCCCTACTCCATTTAATTCAATTTCTACTTGTGAACGAGCATAAGCAAGTGCATCATGAGCAGCTCCAATAACCTGCGGAGTTGAGCGCATTGAATATGCATCCTGTACTTTGCATTTTACCTTTTCTTCTTTAAGATCTCCACCTGCTACACATTTATTAATAGCTTCTGCACTCCTAACTGCTCCCTTAAATCCTCTTACTTCATGTAAAAGTTTTGTATAAGGTTTCATATTAGCTTTCAATGCTTCAAGCGACATTGATGCTGCAATTTCTGCTTGTTTTAACCATCGGTTTGCATCATATAAGAAAATAGCACTCATTGCTGTAAGTACATTCGATCCATTAATAGTTGCTAGTCCGTCTCTGGCTTGTAAACCGGGAACTTCGATCCCTGCCTTATCCATTGCTTCTTTCGATGGCATTAGTTCACCATTATAATAAGCTTCTCCTTCACCCATCATTAAAAGAGCAATTTGTGACATTGGAGCTAAATCTCCACTAGCTCCAACTGAGCCCTTTTGACATACAAAAGGAGTAACTCCTTTATTTAATAGATCAACTAAAGTTTGAGTTATAACTAAACGATTCCCTGAATTTCCATGAGCATGAACATTAATTCTACCTAACATAGCACCGCGTACATACTCTTCAGGAGCAGGATCTCCAATACCTGCAGCATGGTTATAAACAAGATATTTCTGAAAATCTTGTACCTGATCGTCATTTAAAACAACTTCGGAAAATTCTCCAATTCCTGTATTTACTCCATACATAATTTCGTTTGCTTCAATCTTTTTTTCAAGCATTGCTCTGCAAACATTAATTCTGTTAACTGCATCAGGGTGTAATTCAACTTTTTGACCATAACGTGCAACATTAACAACATTTTCTATTGTAAGACCTTCGCCTTTTATTATTAATTTATCCATGATATATATTTTAATTTTTTTTTATGAATTATACATTCAATACTATTTAATAATTTATAAAGAATACCGATACTAAATTCCAATTAAATCGGAAAATTTTCACAAGATTATTTTTATCGGCATAACTGCGGTAAAAAGGATGTATTCTAAAATAGGCAGGTACGATTGATCTTTATTTTGAATTCAAGAAACCAGTTTTTCATCTTAACAAAAATTCATGTGGCAGTAAAATTAAATAAAAAATAATAATCTACAATAATTTTTAACTAAAAACATTAATTTCGTTGTTGAAATTATTGAGAAATTAATATTAAATTCATATATTCAACATGTTATATCCATTAAAATTTAAACCAATTTTAAAAGATAAAATTTGGGGCGGAAATAAATTACACACATTGCTTAATAAATCAAAAGCATCTGATAAATGTGGTGAAAGCTGGGAAATAAGTGGAGTACAAAATGAAATTTCTGTTGTTGCAAACGGCAAATTAAAAAATAACAATCTGCAGGAATTGATTGATATATATATGGGTGACCTTGTTGGTGATAAAGTTTATGAAAAATTTGGAATTGAATTTCCATTACTTATAAAATTTATTGACGCTAATGATGTTCTTTCTATTCAAGTCCATCCTGATAATGATCTTGCAAAAGAACGACACAATGCTTATGGTAAAACAGAAATGTGGTATATTATTGAAGCTGAGAAAAATTCTGAATTAATTTCAGGATTTAATAAGAAGGCTTCAAAAAAAGAATATACAGCAAATTTGAACAATAACACTCTTAAAAATATTTTAAATCACGAAAAAGTAAATAAGGACGATGTTTTTTATATTCCCTCAGGAAGAGTTCATGCTATTGGATCGGGTATATTACTTGCCGAAATTCAACAAACATCAGATGTTACATATAGAATTTATGATTGGAACAGAAAAGATGACAATGGAAATTTAAGAGAATTACATACCGACATGGCAATTGATGCCATAGATTATAATTTTTACGATTCATATAAAACAGACTATTGTATTAAGAATGACAAAACATCTAAAATTATTCATTGCGAATATTTTAATACCAATATTATAGACCTCTCAAAATCTTTAGAAAAAGATTACAATCTTATCGATTCTTTTGTAATTTATATGTGTATTGAAGGAAGCTTTTCAATTAATTATAGCAATAGTAAAATTAAAGTTGATAAGGGCGAAACAGTTTTATTACCTGCAGTTCTGAAAAATATTACCCTTGAAACAACAGAACAAACAAAGATTTTGGAAGTTTATATTAATTGAAAATGCGTTTTTTTGCAAAAATTCAAATTTTACGCATTTTCACAAATAAATATTTCTATACTTATTTTATAGTTTGTATTAATTAAAGAGATTAATACAAAGAACTTATCCGCCTCATTGTCTGCGCATTGTTGATATTTCACGAAAATAATACGTCTTTTACGCAATACACAATCAGGTAAAATTACCTGAAATTTACAGTAGTTCTACCTAATCAAAAAACAGTATTTTTACTCTTGATAACCCTTGATTTTAGGTGTATATTTATATCAACAAATTAACTAAAACTAAAAGCACCAAGAATAATGAAAAATTTACTAATTACTGCCATACTAATATTCGCATTTAATAATATAATTGCACAATACGATTTTAGTGGAATGCCTGTTAACCAAACAATTGAAATGCATAATTCAAACAATGCTAAAGATACATATATAATTACACCGTCAAGAATTATAAATGTAATTCCTTCGCCTATTGAGTATATTGCTGATATTACATTTGATGGTAACAATATTCTTGCAGAAGGTTATAACGAGTATCAAATATATAAATTAGATACTGCAACCGGAAATATAATTAATACAATTCCTACTGATATTAAAAGACCATACGGTTTATGCTTTGATGGTAATAATATTTGGATTCTTGATAATGACAATAAAGAAATTAAACAGGTTAACCCTATTGATGGCTCTGTAATTAAAACAATATCTATTAATAGTAGTCAGGATTCTTATCCTACTGGATTAACATATATGAATAAAGAGTTATGGTATAATGATGCTATTGGTGCAAATGCGTCACTTTCCGGAGATTTAACTCATAATATTGATACACTTGGACAAGAAATTCAAATATTTCCCTCTATTGGAGGCTATCCAAGCGGATTAACTTATGATGGAACATATCTTTGGTCATCAGATAATGTAGAACAACTAATTCATCAGATAGACCCTGTAAGCTTTGAGGTAATTCATACAATTGAAGCACCCGGAGGAATTTTCCCAAATGGGCTTGCATGGGACGGTCAATATTTATGGGTAGCTAACAATGATGCAGATTCTATTTATCAAATTTGCATTGATTTTAATACAAATTATGAAACTCAGGAAACAAACACAGGTTTAGAATTTAATGTATTTCCAAACCCTGTAACTGATTATGTAAATATTAATTTTAATATAAAATCAGATAGCTATACAGAACTTGCTATTTATAATTCCAAAGGACAATTGGTTAATTTTATTGCTTGTAATTTGTTAAAAAAAGGAGAACATCACTATCGCTGGGATGGTAAAGATTCTCAGGGCATTCAAGTTTCAAATAATATTTATTATTGTCGTATGATATGTGACAATAAAGTTTACACTAAAAAACTTGTATTGTTAAGATGATGTATTATTTAACCTTCAGAAGCCCTGCTTTACAGGGCTTTTTATATAATGTGTATTCCGTTTTAAATGCAATAATATGGTATAATAACTCAGGATAAACTCTAAAACCAAATTTTCGATTCAGAGTATCGGTGTATTAGACTATTGATTCCGATTATGTCACGCTATCATGATAATATTAAACTATGTTGATAAAAAAACTTGAATATTATAAAAAAATTTGATTTGTTTTTTGTTCTTCTTTAATTTTTGTTTTACTTTTGTATTTTTATTTGCTTTCTGATAAATTAAAATGTGATGAAAAAAATTTTTATAATTATAGTAGTTACCATAATGTTTGGTTTTGTTTTAAGTTCATGTAAAAGCAGCGAGAAATGTCCAGCGTATGGTCAAGCTAACCAAGAGCAACAGGATCAGATTACTTAAATTTTCATCTACTAATTACAATAATTCTTTTGCCTTTACAAGTTTCTTGTTTATATTTGTATAATTTATTTACATATTATTGTAATATGAAATTTGTATTTCTTTCAATTTTATTAATTATTCTATATTCTATATCTTTTTCTCAAGGAGAAATTGAGGAAGAAAAAATGTATAACAGAAGTGAGAATTCAGGCAGTTTATTACTTAATTCAAATGGCTGGGGTATTAATTTTAGAATTGGGAAGCGTTTGGATGGTTACAAAAAACGCCTTATAGATTTTGACTTTGTTGGGATAAAACATCCAAAAGAACAAAAAATACATCACCCAAGTCATGATGAAAAATTTGTTTTTGGTAAATTAAACTCTTTTTTTACTTTAAAAACAGGATACGGATATCAGAAAGAGATATTCAGTAAATTTGATAAAGGTGGCATTGCAATAAAATATTTTTATTTGGGAGGACTATCTTTAGGATTGCTTAAACCTGTATATTATGAAATATATGATAATAGTAATGGTGATCAGGTAGTAAATATTCAGAAATTTGATCCATCTTCTATTCATACCGTATTTGATATATATGGGCAAGCATCTTTTTTTGATGGATTAAATGAAACCAAAATAATACCCGGTGGATTTTTAAAATTTGGATTTAGTTTTGAATATGGAAAAAATGATGACATTATTAATGCTATAGAAGTAGGTACTGTATTAGAAATTTTTGCAGATGATATTCAAATAATGGCTCTTAATGACCCTAATCAAATTTTTATATCATTATTTATTGCATATCGTTATGGTAAAACAATTGGAACTATAAAAGATTAACTCACTTTATTAAAAAACCAAAATGAACAAAAAAAAAAGAAAAATAGATTCAAATAAACCCAAGGTAAAATTACCTTCCGGTAAAAATTATATTTTTATAAAAAAAATTATTGAAAAACATCATTTACACACTATTTGTGAAAGTGGTAATTGTCCTAATATGAGAGAATGTTGGGAAGCAGGAACTGCTACATTTATGATACTGGGAGATATTTGTACTCGTTCATGCAAATTTTGTTCTGTTAAAACAGGAAAACCTAAAGCCATTGATATATCAGAACCTGAAAATATTGCAAAATCTGTAAAATTAATGAAATTAAAACATTGCGTGCTAACTTCAGTTGATCGTGATGACCTTAAAGATGGAGGGAGTATTATTTGGGCAGAAACAATTAAAGAAATTAGAAAAATATCTCCATTTACTACAATTGAAACATTAATTCCCGACTTTCAGGGCAATATTGAAAATCTACAAAAAATTATTGAAGTTAAACCCGAGGTTATTTCACACAATTTAGAAACGGTAAAAAGTTTAACAAAACAAATAAGAATACAAGCAAAATATGAACAAAGTTTATTTGTATTGAAAACAATAAAAGACTCAGGAATTGTTACAAAATCAGGCATTATGGTTGGATTAGGAGAAAAAGAAAAAGAAATATATGAGGCAATGGACGACCTTATAGCTATTGGTTGTGATATTTTAACAATAGGTCAATATTTACAACCTACAAAACAACAAATACCTGTTCAAAAATATATTTCGCAAAAAGAATTTGATAATTATAAAAAAATTGGATTAAAAAAAGGATTTAAAATAGTTGAAAGCAGTTCATTAGTAAGATCATCTTATCATGCCGACCAACATTTGTTAAAATAATAAAATTTCTGTTTTTTATTAAAAAAATTATTCTTAATTTAGAAAATTATTTTAATGTGAATTTCTGTATAATCAATATAATTATAAGATTATGAAAACTAAGCATTTACTAACGAGTATTACTTTATGTATTATTTTAGGATTATTTATTTTGGTTCCATTTAACCAAAATTACGAAAAAAATTATTTTCCTAGAAACGAAATTAATAGTGTAAATAATTATTCTGCTCATGATGCAATGAATTGGCAAAATGAAAGAAGAGCAAACCAACATACCGGAATTATTGATATAAAAGATGTAGAAAAAGCAAAAAAACAAGTTGCAGCATTAAGGATGAATAAAGGTACGTCTACTTTAGACCTTAATTGGATAGAATTAGGTCCGGATAATGTTGGCGGAAGAACACGTGCATTATTGATAGATAGAAACAATTCTCAAGTTATGTATGCAGGTGGTGTTGCCGGTGGTTTATGGAAAACAACAACAGGTGGGCTTTCATGGCAATTGATTGGTGACCAGTACGAAAATAATGCTATTGTTTCAATTTGTCAGGCTTCAAATGGAGATATCTATTTTGGCACAGGTGAATCTTTTGCAGCATCAGCAGGAACAGATTTAAATACAGGAACAAGAGGAATGGGTATTTGGAAATCAGCCAGTGGAACAGATAATTTTGTTCATTTAAGTTCAACATGGAGTAATACCGATACAGATATCCAAAATACATTTATATATGTTAGTAAATTAGCAGCTGACCCGAGTAATTCAAACAGAATATATGCTGCTACAAATAAGGGATTAAGAGTAACAGATGATGGTGGCACCATTTGGTATAATCCATTAACTTCTTCACAGTTAAGCTATCAGGATCAGTCCACTGATGTTAAAGTTGCAAGTGATGGAACTGTTATTGCATCAATAAGTGAATTAGGATATATTTCTTCTACCGGAGATAATGGTTCTTTTGTTATGGTATCCGGTTCTGCTAATAATCCCGATGTTATTCCCAATACTCAAATGGCAAGATTAGAATTTGCTTTTGCACCATCAAACTTAAATTATATTTATTGTTTAGCATCTTGGGGAGATGGTTCGCTTAGAAATGTTTACAGGTCTACAAATAAAGGTGATACATGGGCTCCAATATTTGAAGGAATAGATGAATCTATGAATGTATTTGGAGACAATAATCAAGGTAATTGGAATAATACAATAGCTGTTTATCCTAATGACCCAACAAAAATAATTGTTGGAGGTATAGATTTATGGAAATGGAAAGATGGTGAAATAATGGAACCAATTTCATATTGGCAGGAATGGGCTGGACAATGGTGGGTTCATGCCGATCAACATGCAATTGTATTTCATCCTGATTATAATGGAACAACAAATAAAACTATTTTCTTTGCAAATGATGGTGGTGTATTTAGATCAATGGATGCGGGAAGTACATTTACACCACTTGTAAAAAGATACACTACAACTCAATTTTATACTGTTGGATTTTCCGGCGATGGTAGAGTAGTTGGGGGAACACAAGATAATGGCACCCAATATATTGACTACATGGGCAATACTGTAAAGTCTGCCGTTGAAGTACTTGGAGGTGATGGTGGTGGTTGCGCTATGTCAATGTTGCATCCTGATGTTATTTTTGCTACTATATATTATGGTAGATTAAGCCGTTCAGGAAACAGAGAAAATGACATGGAACCTTTTACACAATTTGCGTATTCACCATGGATGTATTCAGAGTTGTATAACCAACACATAGGTACCGACTATGAACCTTTTATTCCTCAAATTGCCTTATGGGAAAGTTTTTATGATACAAAGAGTATAGATTCTATTGAGTTTATAAATTGGGGCACCGAATATCTTGCCGACAATGAGGAAGATAGCCTATTTGTAGATAGCTTATATAATGCATTAAATTTAATATACAATGATGTGGTTTTGGTTGATATTGATGAAGATCATATGGGAATATACATTAATTATCAAACTGGTGAAGCAATATATGGTTCTAACGGACTTAATCGGTTAAGGAGTAATATATATAATAGGCCAATTACACATATTTTTGAGGGACAATGTAATCTTGGTGATACTATACAAATACATGATTATTATCAAGCTGCATTAGCTCTTGGTCTTAATGGAAATGTTTGGATTACAAGATACCCATTAAATTTTGCAAAGGACTGGATTGGCGAAAATTATTGGTATCCTGCTATAGACACAAGTGTATTAAGCAATAAAAATATTGGAGCAATAACAGCTTTAGCATGGTCAAAAAATGGGAATCATTTATTTGTTGCTGATAGAAATTATCCAAACAATCGTATTTATCGTATTTCCAATTTCCAAAATGCCAGAACATGTGATGATATTATGACATATAATCATGAAAGTCCTGAATATAATATGTTGGTATCACCAGACTCAATGCTAGTTACAGAAACACAGGTAATTGGCACATTTAGTCAAACAATAACAGATATTGCAATTGATCCAACAAATCCTAATAACATAGTTGTAACATTAGGAAATTATGGTAATACAGAATATGTGTATTTCTCAACAAATGCAGCTACTACAAATTCTGAAAATACAAATGTTAATTTTATATCTATACAAGGCAATTTACCTGAAATGCCTGTTTATACTGCTGTAGTTAATTGGAATGATTCAAGAGAAATTATAATTGGAACCGAATATGGTATGTATGCAACTGATGATGTTACTGATACTACTGTTATTTGGACAGATCAAAATAATAATATACCAAATATTCCTGTATATCAAATTAGACAACAAACATTTTCTAATTTCTGGGCTAGTGGAAATACAGGCGTATCTAATCATGGAATTATTTATGCAGGTACTCATGGTAGAGGCTTTTTTAAATGTAAAACTTTGGAAGGACCAACAGCTATTGAAGAAATACCAGTTTCTACTGCTGTTAATATTGAATCACTAATTCTATATCCAAATCCTGTTAGTGAAAGAGCAACGGTTTCTTACAACTTAAATAAATCTTCTAATGTTGAAATTAAAATTTATAATCTTAATGGTAAACTTATAAAATATCAAATGTTAACTAATCAAATAAAGGGTTCACATAAATATTCATTTGATACTACAAAGTTAGAACCGGGAACATATATATTTAATTTGAATTCCGGAGGAAAACAAAAAAGCACGAAGTTTATTGTTTACTAAAATTTATAATGTTTACAATGTTTAAAAGCCACTTTAAAGTGGCTTTTTTATTTATAAAAAGGCTAATGTTAATAAAGATTATTTTTTATTATTATTTCAATTATTCTGATTACTAAATTTGTTTTTTATATTTGTTTGCAAGAAAACACTAGATTTTCGTTCAAGGACTATTTAAGTTAATATTTATGGTATTTAGAATTTTATTAATATTTGTTTTATCAATTGTATTATTACTACATAGTAGTTTTCTAAACTATTCTGAAGAATATAATAATAGCAAGCCTATTTCCCCTCCATTTTTAACAACTGATTCTCTTTGGGTTGATTCTATTTTCAATAATCTTACCGATGAAGAAATAATAGCACAGCTTTTTATGTATCCTGTTTACTCAAACAAAAGTGAAGAAGAAAGTGCTTATATTGAAAAGCTAATTCGTGATTACAAAATTGGTGGTCTTATTTTTATGAAAGGTAGCCCTGTTAAACAAATAGAATTGGTTAACAGATTTCAATCAGCTTCCAATGTTCCTTTGCTTATGGCTATTGATGGAGAATGGGGTATTTCAATGCGACTTGATAGTACAATCAGATATCCAAGGCAGATGATGTTGGGTGCTATAACAAATGAACAATTACTTTATGAATTTGGACAAGTTGTAGCAAGTGAATGTAAAAGAACAGGAATACAGGTAAATTTTGCTCCTGTAATTGATGTGAATAATAATCCTGCAAATCCTGTTATTGGCAGTCGTTCTTTTGGAGAAGATAAAAGGAATGTATCACGCAAAGGGTATTATTACATGAATGGCATGCAAGATAACAATGTATTAGCCGTTGGAAAACATTTTCCCGGACATGGTGATACTGATGTTGATTCTCATCATGAACTACCAGTAATAAATCATTCTAAAGCTCGTTTGGACAGTATTGAATTATATCCTTTTAAGCAGCTTATTGAACAAGGTTTAGGAGGCATAATGGTAGCCCATTTATATATTCCTTCTTTAGATTCTGCCAAAAATACAGCCACTACATTATCGAATAATGTTGTTACAAAACTTTTAAAAGAAAAATTAGCCTTTAAAGGTTTAATATTTACCGATGCTTTAAATATGAAAGGAGTAAGTAAGTATTTTAAGCCGGGAGAAGTAGATGTAAAAGCTTTGCTTGCCGGCAACGATGTATTACTCTTCCCTGCCGATATTCAAAAAGCAATAGAGCAAATTAAAATTGCAATTGACAATGACGATATTTCAATGGAAGAGATCAATAATAGATGTAAAAAAATACTTACTGTAAAATACTGGACAGGTTTAAATAATTTTAAGCCAATTGACACAAAAAACATTTACAATGACCTTAACAATTCAAGTTCAGAACTTATTAAACGTAAATTAATTGAAAATGCAATTACACTTGTTAAAGATGATGGTTTTATCCCATTTTACAAGTTTGACACACTAAAAATAGCTTCTGTTGTTGTAGGGGATGTGAAGGATAATGAATTTCAAAAAACAATAAATTTATATACCGAAATTGATAATTACTCAATTGCAAAATACATTAATAAAAACGATGCCGATATTCTAATAAAAAAACTAAGTGCTAAATATGATCTTGTTATTGTTAGTTTTCATAAGCCAAGTAGAAAACCATCAAAAAATTATGGCATATCAAATGCGAGTATTTTGTTTGCAGAAGATTTGGCAAAAAAAATGAATGTAATTATAGATGTTTTTGCAAATCCATATAGCCTGAAATATTTCAAAAATATTGGAGATTTTAAATCGGTAATTGTTTCATACAACGATTGGGATTTAACAAAAAACCTATCGGCACAATTAATATTTGGAGGAATACCTGCTTTGGGAAAATTGCCTGTTTCAATTTCAAATGATTATCCGGTAGGAAGCGGAGTAATTCAAAAAAAAAAACTTAGATTAAAATATTCTATTCCGGAAGAAATAGGAATTGATAATTCAAAATTAATTAAAATAGATTCAATAGCATTAGATGCTATAAAACAAAAAGCTACTCCCGGATGTCAGATATTAATTGCCAAAAATGGTGTAATTGTTTATCATAAGGCTTTTGGATATCATACATACAGCAAAAAAAACAAAGTAAAATTAGACGATATTTACGATATTGCTTCTATTACTAAAGTTGCAGCAACAACAACTTCAATTATTAAACTTGTTGGTGAAAAAAAATGTTCAATTGACAGCACAATATCTCATTATCTGACTTATTTAGACACGACAAATAAAAAAGATATAATAATAAAAGATATTCTTGCTCATAATGCAAGATTAAAACCCTGGATACCATTTTATATTAAAACAGTAAAAAACGATATTGTTCGTAAATCTATATACAAAAACAAACCCGATAGTTTATATAATACTTTGGTATCTGAAAATTTATATATCAGAAACGACTATAGAGATACAATTTTTAAGCGTATCGCTAATTCTAATTTGCGTAAAAAGAACGGATATAAATACAGCGATATAGGATATTACTGGTTATATCAGTTGGTTGAAAAAACATCAGGCACAAAATTTCAAGAATATTTGTTTAATAATTTTTATAAACCCCTTGGTGCTGTAACACTTGATTTTAATCCATTAAAAAGATTTCCAAACAGCAGAATTGTTCCCACCGAAAAAGAAACATATTTTAGAAATAACACTGTTGATGGATATGTACACGATATGGGAGCAGCTATGCTTGGCGGTGTTTGTGGTCATGCAGGTTTGTTCTCAAATGCTAACGACCTTGCTAAATTAATGCAAATGTATCTGCAAAATGGTAATTATGCCGATATTCAATATTTAGATTCTACAATTATTAAGCAATTTAACACTTGTATTTATTGCCCTGAAAGCCGCAGAGGAATTGGTTTTGATAAACCAGAAATGAATTACAATAAAGTTGGTCCAACATGCCAGTGTGTGAGCAAAAACAGTTTTGGGCACACAGGTTTTACAGGCACAATGGCTTGGGTTGACCCCGATAAAGAAATTGTATATATTTTTCTTTCTAACAGAACTTACCCTGACATGAATAATAAAAAACTACTGGATATGGATGTGCGAACAAAAATTCAGGAAGTTATTTATCAATCTTTAATGCAAGATTTGTAATTTGTAAATACCTAAAATGAGGCACGGATTACTCTTCGTTAAATCCGCGCCATTGGGGTTTTTAATGTTTAGCTTACAAACCCAAATCAACTGGATTATAGTTTAACTTGTAGAATATTCCCCAAGATAAGATGGAATATTTTTTTAAAATATGGGCATTGCTAAATTGATATTCAGAGAGCAAACTATAAGTGTAATTCATATTAAAGCCCCATTTTTTATAAATTGAGATTTTTATTCCTATCAAAGCTCCAAGATTTGTTAAAAGACATGGCATCGCAGTATAATAATTTTTTATAATAACTTCACGACTTGTATCACGAAATTCTTCATTGTATAAGTATTTGTTTTGGTAAACATATTCAGTAATCTTGTTATTTAAGGTTGCCCCAATCCCAAAATCAATACCAGTATGCAATTCGAAAAATTTCTTTTTAAATAGTATAAGGTGCAAATTACTGCCAAATACTAAATCATTAGAGTTTTCATTAATATTTGCAGTAATTCTAACCACAGTGTCATTAATAAATACGGTATTTTCTTTTTGAAAATATATGCCTGAATACTTATTGTTAAAATATCTTAAATAGAATTTATAATACCAATTTAATGTATTCTTCACATATGAATCCGTTTTGAAACGAGTTAATGAAATTTGTAGTAAAAAAGGTGATTTATATTCATTAAAATTAATTGGTTGGGGTTCTTTGTCAAATATTGTATAATCGTATTCTAAACTTCTATTTTTAATTTTATTATTAAGAAAATCTGTAGTATATTTCTTATCACTTCCATAAAAAAGTCTTGTGTCGGAAAAAGAAAAATTAAACCCAAGTTCTAATGCTTGCGAAAAAAGAGAACTTGAAAAAAAAATGAACCCAATTGCAAAAAGACATCTTAAGGTGTATTTATTTATCTCCATAAAATAAGTTCAATAATGTTACAATTAATAAATATTTCATTTTTCAATATTATGCATAACGCCCCTAATAGAACGCGTTTTAATGCTTTTTATTTATTGTTGGCACTTGTTATTTAATTCAATACTACTCCCCATTCTGTTACAAAATAATTTTCTCTTTTAAATATATTAATTTGTGGTTCTATCAATTCAATGTTAGGCGAATTATGAAATCCTTTGATAATATAAAAGAGTCTTAATAAATTATCCGGTTCTTCCGAAATATTTAAAATAACCACATCTTCAATTATATCAATAGTTTGAGGGAAAATCAAATAATATTCATAATCATTGAATCGGGGTATCCAGTATTCAACAAAATCATTAATCTCCTGTCCGTAAAATCCATATTCAGACATATTCTCTCTGAAGAATACTTCTAAACTATCCTTCTTAAGAATCCATCCACTATATTTTTGCCAAATATCAGGTTGAGTACTTTCATAAAATAAGTATGAATAGGTATTATCAATCAATCCATTCGTATCAACCGATACATTCCATCCATTACCATAATCAGGAATTGAAGCAATAACTTCACCTCCTATTGGAAAATCAAGATTTACTGTCAATTGAGTTTTTGTTTCTGGATATATATAGATATTTGGTTTTTCAAGTACATTAGATGTATCACTGTTAGAGTCATCACAGTCACTATCATTTGATTTCTTGCAACCTTGAAAAAAAATTACATTTATTACGATTAGTAGTAGTAATGGAAATCCTAAATAACTTATTGCTCTCATAATTTCATTAATTGTTGTTAATAACGATATGTCTTACTAATTATTGCCAACGTTTAGCTAAACTGCGTTTTAATGCTTTTTAGGTTTTGTTACCTGCTGTTTTTTATTACTAATTTTCATATTCGCAACCGTAAAAATATACTTCAAAAATTACTGTATCAGACAACTCAATTTTTGGAATAATAATCCAGTTCATGCTAAACTGAATTTCAAATGTTGTTCCCGGGTCATCTTGAATTTTCAAAATATATTTGTAAGTGTTCTCATTATATTCAACGACTTTTTTTAAACTATTAAATGATGCTGTAGCTTTTCCAATTAAGTCATATTGTTCAAAATCAATTTCCGCAAAATCACAATACTCACACAACGTATGTTCCAAAGTTTTATTAATTAATATCTGATAGGTTGAGTCAGTTCTTATAATATAAGAATCAGACATACTATCTGTGTGAATATCAGTATCGATTTGCTGAATTCCTTCAATACTATTCATTTCTGTAAACTGAGGATAATCATCATATTCTTTACATTTCCTTTTACATCCTAATAAGAATACAAATGTTAGAATCAGAAAATAATACAATATCAGTCTCATATATCTTTTTAAATTGCAGGTAACATCAGGATAACGTGCATTAATGCTTGTTATATAATTTGCGGTTTTTGTACTTTGGCTTTATAAGTTGTTGTTAATGTTTAATAAAGCCGAATGTAAACGTTTAATGCAAAATTGTATAACATCACCTCTCCAAAGATAAACAAAAAAAAAGGAGAAAACTCTCCTTTTAAATTTTACATTTTATATTTATTCTTTTTTCTAATAAATTTCAGCCAATACTTTTACAACATCTCCTTCTAATCCTATTGGTTTATCGTTTTTAATATAGCGTAATTTATAATATCTGTCTTCGGGTTTATCGCTTAGGTTTTTGCGTTCATCTTCGTAAGGCGACCTTGTATCGCGTCCTATTTTTTCCCATTTATTTCCATCGTAACTGCTATATATAAATACTCCTTCCATACCGCTTTTTACCCAGTCTATAATAATATTTTCGAGTGTTGGTGTTACTTGGCTTACTATTGGTTTCATTGTATGTGGGTCTGGTGGAGTGTGATGTTTGCGAAAGCCTATTGCTTCGGCATCTTTTTCTTTAAACTTGGGCGAATCTTGCATAAATCTAAATGTTCTTAAAAAATTTGTTTTACAGTTATGAAGTTCGTCTGTTTTAACTTCTGTTTTTTGTTGTGCAATATTGCTTGCTTCTACTGCTTCGTTAATTTTTTCCGGTACGTTTTCCGTAAACGCTTTCAAACTTTTAATTTCTTCCTCATTTATACCATAATGATTTATATTTAATTAATATTGTGATACTTATTGATTTGTTGTTGCCCAAATAATGACTTTTCGGGCACCAAAAATAACTTTTCGGGCACCAAATATGACTTTTCGGCACCGTTCACTACCCTATCGGGCACCATAGAAGAGCCAAGGGGCACCATAGATAAGCCAACGGGCACCATAGATGAGCCATCGGGCACCATAGAAGAGCCAAGGGGCACCATAGAAGAGCCAACGGGCACCATAGATAAGCCAACGGGCACCACAGAAGAGCCAAGGGGCACGGTAAGGAGCCTATCGGTACCGAATAATAAGTTTTTGGGCTGTTTGTTGGGTTGCGGCAGTATGCCGAAAATATTTTTTAGCTTAATTTTTGATTTACAATAGTACAGTAAAAAAAAACGGTTTTCCAAATTTAAATAAGATATTTCCATATTAATGACACAGTTATAGATCTCCGCGATATTGCGGAGCCTCTCCGCGAGATGTTTTAATATGAATAAAAGATGATTTTATTATGAAACAGTTTGGTAATTGGGTGAAACAGTTTGGTAATCGGGTGAAACAGATTGATGTTTGCATGAAAGAGTTTTGCTATATCACGACAGTGTACAAGTATATCACGAAAGTGTACAGGCGTATCACGAAAGTGTATAACAACTACTTATAATTTTCCCAAAACCATTCAACGGGAAATTTTAGATTTTAATTGTTGCAGTTTTTGCACCCATTTTATTACACTTTGCTTTAACTTTTATAATACTACCCGACTTTATATTCGGCATTTCAAGTTTTACAATGTGTTTCTGCTCGTTTGTTTGAACTTTACTATTAATTACTTTAAATTCTTCTCCGTCAACAAAAACAATAATTACATCAATGTTATGAGTATTAATATTTTTTACGGTATGAACTACTGTTATTTCCAAAACCTTTGTTTCTTTATTAAATAATAGTTCAACTTTTTGTGGTGGATGAGCAAATGCCATAAAGCTTACCAACATAAGCACGAGAATACTGAGTATTAATTTTTTAGTCATAATTTTAAATATTAAGATTTTGTATTATTGAATAAAATAATAATAAAACATTACCAAACCATGTACAGTTGCTGTAATAAATCCTGTAATTCCAAGAGTTTTATGTATTTTGTATTTAACTTTTATAATTTTAAGCCCTGTAAGAAAAACAAAAAATAATATAAGGTATGCAACAATACCTACATAAATCATATAAGTATACATAAACAATTTTAGTTTAATTATTGTTTCCCAAAATTAAAACATTATAATCAAATTTCAAACTGTTATTCTTATTATATTTTTATGTATTAATATGGACAAAATATACAAGTATATAAAAGTTGCCTACTTCTTATAATTTTCCCAAAACCATTCAACTGTTTTTTCCAAACCCTGAAAAACATCTACCTTAGGATTGTAGTTTAAGTATTGTTTGGCTTTTTCGACAGAAGCTAATGAATGCATTACATCGCCTTTACGCGGTGGTCCGAAAATTGGATTAATACTGCTTGCTTCACTATCAAATTTTATTAGATGATTTTTAATGTTTTCAAAAAGTTGAATTATCGAAATATTTTTTCCAAAAGCAACATTATACACTTTGTTAATTGCTTTGGGATTATCGGCTATAGCGGCAACATGATTGGCATGAACAACATTTTTGATATAAGTAAAATCTCTGGTATTTGAGCCATCGCCGTTAATTGTGGGGGATTTGTGTTCTGATAAAGAAATTATAAATTTTGGAATAACTGCTGCATACGCACCATCGGGGCTTTGTCTTTTACCAAAAACATTAAAATACCTTAAGCCTATTGTTTCAATATTATATAAATTGGAAAATATTTTTGCATAAAGTTCATTTACATACTTTGTAATTGCATAAGGCGAAAGCGGATTACCAATATTTTCTTCAATTTTAGGCAATTCATTATTATCGCCATAAGTTGAAGAGCTTGCAGCATAAACAAATCTTTTAATATTAGCATCTTTTGCAGCAATCAGCATATTTACAAAACCACCAATATTAACATCATTAGTAGTTTTTGGGTCATCAATTGAACGTGGAACAGAACCTAATGCTGCCTGATGTAAAATATAATCAACAGCTTTTGCTGCTTTATGGCAAGTATCAATATCTCTTATATCACCTTCAATTAATTTAAAATTGGTATTGTTAATAAATGGTTCAATATTCTCTTTTTTCCCGGTAGAAAAATTATCAAGGCAAATAACACTATTGTTGAATTTCAAAAGGTCTTCAATTATGTTAGAGCCAATAAATCCGGCTCCACCTGTAACCAAAACTTTTGAATTTGATATTTTCATGTTATTCATTGTAGTTAAAATTCAAAATGACTAAAATTTAAAATGACTAAAATAATTGAAAAAAATAATTATAATGCTAAAAATAAACCCATCAATCACAAGTCACAGACTTGCGATATTGGAGCACCTTGCCTCTAGTTCCTCCCCTTTGGGGAGGTTAGGAGGGGCTTCTATTTCGCATAATTAACAGCTCTTGTTTCCCTTATTACTGTAATTTTAACTTGTCCGGGATAAGTCATTTCATCTTGTATTTTCTTTGCAATATCAAAAGAAAGAGTTTCTGCTTCTTTGTCAGAAACCTTTTCACTGCCAACAATTACCCTAAGCTCACGACCTGCCTGAATGGCATAGGTTTTATAAACACCCGGATATGAAAGAGCAAGTTCTTCAAGATTTTTTAATCGTTTAATATATGATTCTGCAATTTCTCTTCTGGCACCCGGCCTTGCTCCTGATATAGCATCACAAACCTGAATAATTGGGGCTAATATTGTATTCATTTCAGCTTCATCATGGTGAGCACCTATTGCATTACAAACTTCGGGTTTTTCTTTAAATCTTTCTGCGAGTTTCATTCCAAGCAATGCATGTGGTAAATCAGGATCTTCATCAGATACTTTTCCAATATCATGTAATAATCCGGCACGTTTGGCAAGTTTTACATTTAAGCCTAATTCTGTAGCCATTACAGCACAAAGGTTAGCAGTTTCGCGTGAGTGTTGCAATAAATTCTGACCATAAGATGAACGATATTTCATTTTCCCGACTAATTTTATTAATTCGGGATGTAGTCCATGAATACCAAGGTCGATGGCTGTTCTCTTGCCAATATCAATAATTTCCTCACCTAATTGTTTTTGAGTTTTATTTACAATTTCCTCAATTCTGGCCGGATGAATTCTTCCATCAGAAACAAGTTGATGTAAAGCTAATCTTGCCACTTCTCTTCTAAAGGGGTCGAATGCGGAAAGAACAATTGCTTCAGGTGTGTCATCAACAACAATTTCTACTCCTGTTGCAGCTTCTAATGCTCTGATATTCCTTCCTTCTCTGCCAATTATTCTTCCTTTTATCTCGTCATTATCTATATGAAAAACCGTAACAGAATTTTCAATTACTGTTTCTGAAGCCACTCTTTGCAATGTATGAACAATTATTTTTTTTGCTTCTTTACTTGCAGTCATTTTTGCTTCATCAACTATTTCGTTAACAAAAGACATTGCTTCTGTTTTAGCTTCTGCTTTTAAAGAATCAATAAGCTGAGCTTTTGCTTCATCAGCTGAAAGTGCTGATATAGCTTCTAATTGCTCAACATGCTGTTTGTGGACTTTTTCAAGTTCTTCAGATTTTTTTTCAATTACATCTAATTGAAAAGTAAGGTTTTCTTTTATCGAATCAACTTCTGTACTTTTACGTTGATATTCTTCAATTTTTTGAGAATATGCAGATTCTCTTTGCTTAACCTTATTTTCATCAACTAGCACTTTATTATTTCTCTCGTTGATATGCTTTTCATGCTCAGTTTTAAGTTGAAAAAACTTTTCTTTTGCTTGTAATATTTTATCTTTTTTTATTACTTCTGCTTCAATTTCAGCATCTTTAAGCAATGTTTCTTTCTTTTTTGAAAGGGCTTTATCCCAAACAAAATACGAAATAAATCCGCCAACTACGAACGCTGCTATTGCAATTATTATTGATATTAGTTCCATATCTGATTATAGTTTAAGTTTATATATATATTATTAATGTTAATCAAGAGTTGATTTTATATAAAAAATCATTATGAAATAAAATAACTATCTGGTATTGTTGCTGGTTACTTGTTACTGGTTTTTCACATTATACTTTTAACAAGCAACCAGAAACAAGCAACAAGTACTTTACTCGTCTGATTCTCAGTAATAATTTTCAATCCTTGATTCGCATTATTTATTAAATTTATTAAATAAAAAAACCCGCACCATTTCTTTTAGCATTTAAAAAAACCCATGATAACATGCCTGGAGCTACCGGTTTAATTCTTGCGTCCACTGTCTTAATTAAAAGAACCACGAGGGTTGAGGCCTGCCTTACAAAAACCGAGTTTCGCACCAATTTAAGTAGTGTTGATTTTTAAAACGATTAAAAGATTCAATGCGGGTAAATCAATAAATATTTTAAAGAACCTAATTTTTTTCTTTTAAATAATCTCCTAACTCTGTGTCAAGATTTTTTAATTTTTCAATAATTGGAGTAATATCCTGTTTTTCTTCAACATCCTGCAATTGTGTTACAAATTGCAAAGCAGCCATAGCCAGAAAGTCCTGATTATCTTTCTCGTTATTTGAGTATTTGTTTTTATATTTTATTACTATTTCATTAATTGTTTTAGCTGCTTTTCTAATTCTTTCCTCATCCTTTCTCTCAATATTTAATGGATAATTCCTATCTGCGATATTAAGTCTTATTGTTAATTTATCCTCCATTATTGTCAATACTATCTATTTAAAAGAGTAATACAATAATCAATTTCCCGCACTAATTTATTTATTGTACTTTTTGCTTCTTCATTTCCATTATCGGAAACTAATGCTCCTGCAAATTTCGAATTATTAAATTTGTTTTCTAATTCTTTAAATTGAATATCTTTTTCTTTTATTTCTTTAATTAATTCTTCGTTTTCTTTTTTTAACTTTAAATTTTCATCTTTAACGCTTTCAAATTTTAATATAATTTCAGTAAGCTTTTCTTTTATATTACTGATTATATCAATATAATTTTCTTGCATT